>Ga0116171_10000950_pt1 | contig 29945 bp, 38 predicted proteins | sample AD_JPNHW2_MetaG_FD_89798 | JGI IMG/M metagenome (GOLD analysis project Ga0116171, IMG submission 89798) | Active sludge microbial communities of municipal wastewater-treating anaerobic digesters from Japan - AD_JPNHW2_MetaG | ecosystem: Engineered > Bioreactor > Anaerobic > Digestate | place...
GGAACATAATATAAAGAAGACTTTCTAATCGTTACTTCTACCTTTGTAATGTCTTCTTCCGATTCAGTATGTTTGTAATTATAACAAAACCCGCCCATATAAAGGCTCATTACATGAGTTAAACCATCATTTCTTTCTGGCGTTGCAGACAAACCCAAGCGGTATCTTGCTCTAAAATTTGAAATTAAATTAAAAGAAGAAGCTGCTATGTGGTGCATTTCATCAGTAATAACTAAACCAAAAGTATTATAAATTTTCTCCAATTCTTCACAAGACAGTCTATTCAAAGTTTGTATTGTCGCAATAGTAATAAAGTTCCCCGTAACATTTTTCTTAGCTTTTATAAGCCCCGTTGTAACATTATTCCCAAAAGCTAATTTAATATCGTCATTCCAGCCTTTAACTAAATCATTTTTATGCACAATGATTAAGGTAGATAAACCAAGTTTATAAGCTATATAAAGTGCAAGAATAGATTTGCCCTTTCCAGTAGGCATTTGAATACTTCCGTGAATAAAAGGAAGTTTATTCATTTCAAAGAAATTCTGAACTGCTTCTTGTTGACTTTCCCGCAGTTTCAAGGAAAAATTAACAGCACCAAAGTCAAGAGCTTTGGGAGCAATACGATTATCGGTTATTGATACACTGTAGTTTTCCTTCAGCTTAGTGAGGTCATACCCCATAGGTACCACAATACTATCTTCAACAACTTTATAGTATCTCAAATAAGGGGGTACATTTGTATAAGCATATTTAGAAAACTTCTGCACATTGGCATAAACAGGATTTGGAAAAGTAGTGCTTTCCATTACCTTGTTCATATCATCAAGAGTCAATCCCGATAAAGTAATACTACTATCAATAACACATTCAAGAGATTTTTTACCCCTTCCCAATAACTGCAAACAACTCAACTCCGTTCTAAACAGAAATAACTATCGGCATTATAACACAAAAATATTTATTTGTCAAAAAATAAAAAGGCGGGATAATCCCGCCTTAATAATTCTATTTAGGTTTTCTTTTCTTCTTACCACAGGCACCACATTTCATACAATATTTCACCCGTTTATAAGCCTTCCCCAAGTTATGGTACCCACAATACCGTCTTGACCGATTTTCTGAGATTTCTGAAATGCTTTCACTGCGTGAACAGTATTCTTTCCGAATACACCATCCACTTCAATTTTTTTCAAATTAGAGCCTCTGTAACCAAGGTCACGAAGAAGTTGCTGCACTTTGCTAACGTAGGAACCACAGTTTCCACCTTTAGATTTATCTTTATCACCACTACTAAGAATGGGATAATTCGACACGTCTATTCCGACTTTAGCAATCATACCCGCTTTTACGTCTTTTCTGAAATTATTCATAGACGTTCCAAAATTCTTGAACCACACGGAGGGGTCATTATGATTACTTGCATAACCAAGCTTAGAAGCTTCTTGATGACTTACAATAACACCTTTTTTAAGGGGGTCAAAATTAAACTTCTTGCATAAAAACACACAATATTCAACTGCTGACTTATAAACATTATTAAAATAAGTCTTATTATTTAAGTTATCTTCACACATCTCAAATTGAATATGTGCCGTAGGATTATAATTATAACTCCCTTTGGAGCCAGAACCGCATCCCCAACACGCAATATCATAAGGAAGAGTATGAGCTACTGCTACTTTACCATCCTTGTCATAACCAATAAAACCGTGCATAGATATTTCAGCAGCAGTTCTGTTCAAATGGTTTCCATAAGTATTAACTCCACACTCTTCAGGACAATCCACATATCTTTTCAAAGTAGGGTTGTTTGCTCCCGTTGAATGTACAACAATGCCTACAGGGGTTATTTTTGTACCTTTTAGGTAACTTCTGTTTTTTGTTAATAATGCTGTAAAAATTCTCATAAATAAACCTCCTTACTCAATCTCTTTTACATCTTCAGCATTTTTGTTCTCTGTTTCTTTAACTACTTCTTTCACAATCAAATCAACCGCTTCTGCTACATTCTTAACTGCTTTAGCATCGACATAACCTTCAGCTAAAATGTAGCCCACAATAGAGGTTACAAGAGTAACCGTCCCTTCCGTATAGTTCTTCGTAAATAAAAGAGCAATACCGGAAATAACGCCCACAAGCGCAACAAGAAACTTTCTGCTTGTAACTTTGGATAAAATCTCGCTACCCATTAGTTTTATACTCCTTTCAAAATACATTATTTTTCCGACATTGAATCTTCCGTAACTGAATCTTCTAATGTCATATCTTGTGAAACTTCTCCAATCTCACTTTCATTGATTGAAGAACTTTCATTAAGACCGCCGTAATTTTCATTGAAAACTTTCTCACCAAGCTTTTGCTTAATAATAAAAGGTACACCGTCTGAATCTATACCGTGTTTATTACGACTTGTTTTCAAAGAAGCTTGATAAACAAAATAACTAATTGTTACTGCAAAAGACTCTGTAACAAGAAGTCCCGTAACGCTTGAGTTGGGGTCAAAATCTGTTACTTGTAACCACAAAGCCGCAGTAGATAAAAGATAAGAATATGTAATCCACATACTTGTAATTAACCAAGACACAACAACCGCTATTTTGCTAAATTCTCTTTTCTTTTTCTTCTTTTTCATATTACGCCCTCGCAACATACTTAGCCATGTTCTGCATAAGAAAAGATTCGTACTTATGCTTCACAACTTCCGCTTTCTTTCGTGCTTCTTCTAACTCACCGTTATGTTTTCCCGTTTCAACCGCTTTAGAAGTAACAATACTTAAATACAGAGTTGCATCTTGCATCTCCATACTTAATTCCATTTCTAAGGCACGAGTTTCCGCAGCTTTTTCACTACGCTTTCTATCCTTTGCGCTTCTTACTTCGATAATCGCTACAATAGTGGAGAAAACTCCTGTAATGAAATAAGGAAAAATAGAAGGAATCCACTCAGTCATTTTAATACCTCCCCACTAAGAAGAACTTTTTATTCTGAAACAAAAATTAAAGGGTTTCAAATCCGATGCGGGTGTAGACAAAGCCATGCCCCCTCCGCCAGAACAATAAAAGAAAGAAGAAGTTGTTCCATTCACAGGTTCGTTTATCCAACTGTTTAACTTTAACAAGTCATACTTAAATATAGGGTACTGAACACGACTATTAAAAGGTGTATACATTTGTCCATATACTTCAATGTAAGATGGAATCCAAACATTCCCCCATGATTCAGCAAATCCATCAGTATAATCCCTATTAGAAGTAACCAATGTGCCGCTTGCATATCGGTGGGGAAGAAGAGCATAACGAGCAGAAATAACGCCCTTTACTGCGGAAGGTAGATGATAGTAAACACCCCCACCAGTATGGTTTACAGAAGTGTAAGTAGTATTATTAACATAGCTATTAGGGATAACATTGCCAGAAGATAGACTATTACAGTAATTATACAAGTTCGACACTAACCAAGGATACTGATGACTCTCTGAGGTATTATTACCATTATTGTTATTTGCGGGATTAAACAATGTGGTATCACCCCATGCCTGTTGACTTATAAAATCTATATAATTTCCTATGGCTGTACACATAATACGCATATTATATACAGTGCCATTTGCCGTTAAAGGTATATAATCATTTATATGTATTCCACTAAAATTACCACTTTGAACCCGTGCTTTTATCCACGCCCACTCATTTGCATACCCAGAAATCTCCGAGGCAAACTTTGTAACAAGATTAGTACCCCCGTACAATCCCGCAACAATAAGATAAGGTATGCTACTATCATCCACATAATCCTTAGCACCCGTTTGAATATAGGTAACACTGTGTGGATTAGAGATATTAGAAATGTGTGAAGACGTTGTAGAAGCTGCTGCACGACTTGTGTCTGTAGGGTGAACATGGTCAGCACGAGCAACTGTAGATAAAGCCCCCACTGATTGTGTGCCATTTATTTTTATATTTGTAGCAGTAGCTTCAAAAGCTTTATTAAAAGCTGTATTTTCTGTTTCCGCCTGAAGAACTCCACTCGTTCCCGTGGTAATTACTTTTCCAGAAGCAGAACCAATAGCCCCACCATTTGTGATAGCTCCGTGAACATGAGATAGAGCCGCATACGCAGTATCAAAAGTTGTCTTAAAAAAGTCTCTAAGACCGCTTAAAAGCACTTTTACATGAGAAGTTGCACTCGCATCATACATAGCAAGTGAATCACCGTCTGCAAACACACTCCCACTTGTTAAAGACGATATGAGGGGTAAGGTTCCAGAAGTGCTTGTAGTTACAGTAATACTTGCTACCGAAGCATGGTATACATAGAAACTATAGTTAAACGCCACTGGTGTTTCGGAAGGTAATGGCATAAAGTCAGGAGATTCCGTATCACACTGAGCAATCATATATAACTGATTACCCGTATAGTCTGGATGAGTAACATATACGCCAATTTGATGTATATAATAGTCCGTTGCTAAACCCGTATTATCAACTTGTACGTTAATAATACTGCCATCTGTATCTGTACTCTTACTAAGTATAGTCATTGTCTGTGCTTCGCTCGTAACCGCAGTGAGTGCTGTTAAAGAAGAATCGGTACGCTCTTTACTCGTAACAACTTTACTGACCGTTATTGAACCAATACCAAACTGAACTTTTGAAAGTATCTCTCTGCCCTTATCGGTAAGTACAATATTACCAGAAGACCATGTAGCCATAAATTCATCCACCTTTACGAAAAGTATATCACACTTAAAGTGCTTAGTCAATACCTCTTAATAAATTATAAATAGTGTATTGTTTAATAAAACCATATTTAAAGTCATCTAACTTAATTGTTTGGGTCTTTGTTTCAAATGAAACTGTCAAGGAGATGTAATAAGGAATATGAGCAGTTATATACTGTCTTATAACATCAATATCACTCTCTAAATTCTTCATTTGCTCCATTTTTTCAATAAGTAAAGAAACAACAAAGTTATCATCTTCACACGTCATTTTAATATTAAAACCCGTAAGAGCTTTTGCTAAAAACTTTACTCCCGCATAAGTACCCCGTTGTCTTACTACTTCGCCGACATTTGCCAATAAGCGTCTCTGGTACTCAATAGGTATGTTCCTATCGTACTTAATACCAAAACTTTCAAGTACGAAAGGAAACACATTATCGGGACACTTCTTATAATCTATAAAAGTAGCTAAACCTTTTGCATCGTTCACTATGGTTTCGCTGCCAGAATACATTAAAGAATACAAAAATCTGTATAAGGGTGTTCCAATTTCACTATCAGTACTTGTATAAATTTTTGGCAACCTTTTATTGTAAAGATAATCAACAAACTTTTTAGAGTCCATTACACAACTCCCCCAGACGATACAAAAGTAATAGTATCCATTGTAAATACATCCCCGCGTTCCGCAACAATAACAGTATCTTGATAGCTCTGAGAAACATAGTTACTAAATGAGAAATAAGTTCCCGTGTTTCCACCACGCACTGTTTTTACGCTTGAAATTACCCCGCCATTATTAACTACTAAAGCAAACTTATTGTTTGTGTGGAACTCTATAATTGTTCCCTCTGGTAAAGCATCCGTAAATGTAAAAGCATACATTGTTAATCTAAAAGTAACTGTAAAAGAATCTCCACCCAAAGGATTACCCGTTATATCTACCCCATACTCTGATAGAGTAACTGCATTTCCATTTAAGTACCACGAGGTTCCGTTGTAACTAAATACATAATCTTTGGATACATATCCAACTTTAGTTCCAAATGTTGGATAGTTAGCGCGTGTAACTTCTACAGTAGCAGTCCCCACACACTTAGCCTTGTCTATAATTATATCTGCATAGTTTGTATGATAATCTCCCGCAGACAAAGGGGTGCTTGGGACTGTAAAAGTGTATTTACCATACCTTGCCGAAAAAGATAAAGATTTAATACCCTCCACTTCATTCATACACTTTGAAGCAAGTTCCGTAAAAGAAAGGTCGGTATTAAAATCATAATTACCTACAGAAAAATAATCCGTTAAAAAGTTTCTGATAGCTTCATGAATAACTGAACGAGAATAGCCATTATAAACAGTTAAAGTAGCGGTTAAGTATATACTAAGTATATTAGGAGGTAAAAGTATAACATCTTCTGCACCAACTATTTTTCTACCACCTTTATTGATGTCAAAAAACTCGTCTATTCTATTTTCAAACCCAACAGGGAAAGAAATGCTTTCAGAAGTCATATTATCTGTAAGTACATATAAATCAATGTCTCTAATATTATCTTCATTTTCATAAGCACTCACGAAAACAGTTTCATAAAATTCACTAAGCAGAATATCCGAAAAATCGTTATAAGTTAAGGCTCCCCACTTAGTACGAAATGAATTAGGTGCATTAACTTTCAGACTTTCAATGCTTTCGCCTTCCTCACCAAGAACATAAGCTACATCGGGATTAAACGTAGAATCAACTTCCGCTATAGTAGAATCCAAAATAGTTATAGTATTCTTAGATACGTTTCCGACAATTCCCCCACCAACACGGTAAGTTGCATAAATCCCCTCTTGATGTACCACAGGGATTCTTCCAAAAATACCATCACCAAAAATAATAGAAACATAATTACGATTATTTACAATGACACGATAATGTAAACTGTTAGCACTACTGTCAATAAAAGAATCTACCCTTTCCCATAAAACAGAGCCATTTCCCTCGTTCACATAGACTTTCAGACTCTCATCCACAAGAGTTTGTGGATATTTAAGGGTAAAAACTTGCGATGCAGTACCGTCACTGCTACCCACAATTTCATTAGGTTGAGGAATACCTTGTGCAACGTCAACAGTATATAAATAATTTCCTGCACCATCTTTTTCATTCCCCAGTTTTCCAGTAGGAATAATAAAATCATCCAGCGTTTCAAAGTAAATAGCGTCAATTTCCTTAGAAGTTTTAATCAATGTTCCTTTAGGGACAGCAACATCATAATCTCGTACAGCACTTAGAACAAACACTTGCTTAAACTTTGCTGACGTTGCATATTTTGGAACATAGGATAATACATTACACCACTTCATAATATTCTCCCGCTGTTGTGCGGTTAAAAGAATAGCTTCGTTAGCATAGGTATCATTATAATAGCTTAAAATATCTAACCCCGTTGCAAGTAATTCCAACAGAACAATGCCAGCATCCGTCTGTGAATCATCGGTATACTCAGGCATTTTTTCCTTTAGCATATCCAACATCATAGAGCGGAAACCTTCATAATCTTTTGTGGCATAATCAATATTTTTAAGAACTTTACGAGCCATAATATTCACCAACCCTTATCTTTTCTGTATATAATTCATTATATAAAGAGATTCTAAAGCTTATGTTTGCATAAATATTAGAATCTTCTGTATAAATATCTATACTATTTATTTCAATACGAGGTTCTAAGGCTGTCAACGCCTTTTCAATCTGAAATTTTAACAAAGTTAAAGTGCTTTCATCGTTAGGTTCAAAAATATCTGTATCAATCTCTGAATAAATCTCCTTCTCCATACTACGTTCATACTTCATAGTCATTAAAATTTGCTGTATACTTTCTGCAATATGTTGTCCATTCGTTATAGACGTAGTAGACATTTCCACACCGCCTCGTATACCAACACGAAAAGGAAAACTTATACCTCTATACCCTACTATGTCCATTACAAACGCCCCCATCAATCAGGTGTATTGATTACAACTGAAGAATTTATTTCATCTGGTTGTATCTCTAATATAATGTTTCCACCCATACTTAACACTAAACTGTTCTCTTTTAAGTCTATTCGCACTCCGTTATACTCAATAACACGAACTTTAGTAACATCACTATAATCGGTCAAAGGGGATTTATCTCTCGCCCACCAGCCACCAGACCATATAGGATACTTAACGTCTCCATCTTCAAACTCAACCCAAATAGCTTCATTTATTCTCGGCATACAAAAGTCACCGCCATAGTCATAAGCAACAGGTATACAGGGTTCACACCAAGAACTTTTTGCTTCTCGAAGAACTTTAGGACACTTAACACGAATCCTCCCACGTTTTTCAGGGTCATTTACATCCACAACAAACGCTCTATATTTTCCATACCACTTCTTAACCACAGCAACCACCTTTACTCAACGTGCTTAATATACTTTGTATATGTCCACAGGGAAATCTCTTTTAATTTTACTTTTACTCCGTCAGAAGAAATCGAACCAATAGTTAAAGTTTTTGCTTTTATATAGTCTGGAACTTTTTTATTATCTGTATACACCGCTTTTGTCCCAACAATTCTAACTTTATCTCCCACTTCAAAATCAGCTTTTGCTGTAGGAGTTACATTCGTTGCTCTCGTGGTGTTAGGCAATAAACTTTTATCCTTTAAGGAATCCGCAAACTCAGTTTTTATAACTGTCATTGTTTGAGAATAATTATTTGAAGAATCTATAGTTCTCACTATCTTAGTTATATAATACTTTCCCGTAAGATACTTTCCAAACCCACTTAAAGTTACTGTATTGTTTTGATGAAGCTTAAAAGCAGTAGGGGTTACTTGAAGCTCAACGTCTCCCTCCAAAGTATTATAAGTTTCTTCATTCGCAGCTTTTGTAGCTTTCGCTGAGCTGTTTACCTTAGAAGAACTCCCAGAGGTAGCTACGGGAGTAGATTTTGTAGAAGAGTTTTTATCTTCAGCATTTACTACCTTATCAGAAGCCGAAGAAGTCTGCTCTTCCCACTTCCCCGTTGCGGCATTATATACTAACTTTGTATTTCTATCTGCCATACTATCACCCGTTCTTACTGTGCCGTTTGATTTTTATTAGACTTATTCGATGAAGAAGATTTATCATTACTCCAATTACCTTTTTCAGGGTCATAAGTAATCAATTCAGTATTTGTAGGTTTAGAGGAAGTCGTAACTGCCTCACCATTTTTTGTATTAGTAGCTGTTGAGGAAGAAGCAGTAGCTGAATCTGTAGCCTTTGTACCCGTAGAAACGTCTGAAGACGAAGTTTCTTCTGAAACAGTCTCTTTGTTTATTTTAGGACTAAAACTTACAATATCCCAAGGGTACTCTTTATAGTGCAAGTTTGCTACAGATTTTCCCAAAATACCTTTTTTACCATAATACAGCGTACTTCCGCTTACTTTACATTGATAAATATCTGGTTTTTCATCTGAAGCCATACTTTCTAAAAACTCAATGTCGGTCTGGTCGCTTTGTGAAAGGGTCTCTTCTACCTCTCCGTCATATCCTTTTTGACCGACAAATTTAAGCCCATATTCAGTTGCAATTTTTCTGGCAACTGCCATCTTTGTTGTATTATCCCACGAACGATTTTTCTTTTTTCTGTTCATTAAATGTGTTTTATCTAAACAAAACAATGAAAGTTGCGGGATACCTTCTGAGGGAAAAGTAATATCTATTGCAGATATGTACCCACTAAAGACATAAGGTGTAGGTTCTTTATCCAGCCCCAAAGTAATAGTTACAGGAACATCTTCAATAAAAATATTGTCCTCCACAAACACAAATTCTGGGTCATTCACTGTTAAAGTACAAGTATCTGAACCGTCACAATTCTCTTCTATACTTATAGAGTCTATACACTCTTTTCTATCAGTGCTAAGAGTTTTACCGTTAATTGTAACCGTCCAAGACACATAAATAACTTTATCCCCCATAGAACTTTACCACCTCATCATAAGAAGGAATCATTAACACATCTCCTGGCATAATATCTAACTCAGATATAAATTGAGGATTAGCATCCATTATTACCCACCACAGTTGAGCATTATTATACATACGGTATGCAAGACTGTCTATAGTATCTCCGTCTATAAAAGTATAATAAACAGCGTTCATAGAGGGGAAACTAACACGATTTCTAACGCCAAGAACGATTGTTTCGTTATCGTCTTGACGAAGAGATGTTTTAATGTAACGAGAATTTTCATAAAGAGCCATAAATTACACCTGTTTCAGTTGTAAACTAAATGTTGAATAAGTAGGTTTCAAGTTAGAGTTCATTAAATCAATTCGGACAGTCATGTTTTCAAGAACACACGTTTTTATAAAAGAGCCATAACAAAACGTCATTTCTGGAGGTTTTTTATATTTTGCTGTGTTTACTTCAGGGGGAAGAAAAGCTTTTAGAAACTTTTCTGTACTCTCGTGTAAACCCTTATAAGGTTTATCAAATATAACCAGCTCTATTGAAAAACTTGTCGAAGTGCCACTTATATACGCAGTAACGGGATAAGGAAGTCCGGGTGCAGTTAATTCAACATAAGTTGCCCCTCTACCATATTCAAATGTAGTGGGGTTAAATTGAAAAGACATTTTAACTCCCGTTGTATTATTCTTTATCCAGCCTTTTGTTTTAGCCCCGTACATACATTACTTCCTTTCTGCCATTGCCCTTAATTGCTGTTTCCGTGCGATAAGCTTCATAAGCCTATCCGCTACTGCTTCAAGGTCAGAGTCCGAAGTACCACTAAGTTGGATTACAACGCTTCCCGCTTCAAAAGTAACACTATAATCATTAGAGGGAGAAGGAGCGGAAACTACACTACTCTTATTAGCATTTGCGTACATTGACATAGCTTTAGCACCAAGAGTTATACCATCTTTAAGACTTTCACGGATACTCTGGTCATGAGGGATTATACGGCTACCTCTAGGAAGGTCAACCAACTCTCCACCCTTCTCGTTGATATATGTTAAACCACCAATAAAGTTATTAGTGCCTCCCGCATGATGTCCAACAGTAGAGCCAGTCGCTGTAGATGTTCCAGAAGATTCATCAGAACCTCCCAAACCTAAAGCAGATTTTATTGAACTCATCATTCGGGAACCGAGAGATTTAACATATTCCCACAAAGAACCTATAGCTTGTTCAATGCCATCTATTAAACCATGAATGATTTCAGGTCCCGCATCTATAAGAGAAGTAATAATTGTTGGAATAGCTTGAATAATTCCCAAGAATAGCTCAACCGCACCCATAACTAAAGCAGGAATCAGCGTGGGTAAAGATTTTACTAATGCCATTACTAACGCTATGGCTGCATCTATTATGACGGGAATCAGTTGAGGAATCGCTTCCACAATACACAAGAACAATGCTATAGCACCCTGTATTAACAACGGAATCAATGTTGGCAAAGACTCTGTTAAAGCACCTATTAAACTGTTCACCGCTCCAAGAAGCGCAGGAATTATAACAGGGATAGCTTCTACCAAAGCTGTAAATAAATCTACGGCAGCTTGAAGTAATGAGGGTGCTATCCCTACAACCGCTTTTATTAACTCAGGAACAAGAGCTTTTATTCCTTGCACCAACGGAGGTAATATCTGAGGTATTGCACCAGCTAATCCAGAAATCAAACTTACAATGCCTTCAATTATTGCGGGAGCATTATCCTTAAATATTGTTCCGACTGAACTGACGATAGTCGTAATTAAGGACACAAGTTGAGGAATTATATCGGGAAGTGCATCTAATAAAGTTTTAATACCGTTTGAGAAAGCATCTTTCAAGGAACCCATATTAGAAGTTAATGCAGTTAAAATCTTTGGTATTTCTGCAACTACAGATTTAATAATTCCAGGAAGATTTTTAACCATACTTGTAATACCGTTTATAATGCCCTTAGATATTTCCGAAACTCTATCAGAGGACATTTTACTTAATGCAATTAAACCAACAGATACTACACCAATACCTGCTCCGATTTTCGCTCCAACTTTACCCACAGACTTAACCATGTGTGCCGATGCTTTACCTACGCTCGAAAGACCGTGCATAACGTGGCGAGTAGCTTTTACAAAATGATGAGCACCAGCAGCCGCTACTCCAAAACCCTCTTTTATCCGATGACCGACTTTTCCTCCAAAAGCTCCGATTTTAGTAAATGCAGATATTGTATTCTTTTTGATAAAGTTACCCGCTTTAGAAGCTACCGCAGACACTTTATTAAAGGCACTTTCAAGACCCTTTTTAAAAGGTTCAAGCTTAGTAGCAATCTTTGAGAATGTTCCAGAAACGGCACTTGCTATAGACTTGAATGTCCTTTGAAAAGCATTTCTTATAGGAGAGAGCTTAGTAGTAATCTTTGAAAAAGCTTTTAATAAAGAATTTTCAAGATTATTCTTAAAATTGGATATTTGTAAAGAAAGTATACTAAACTCAACTTTAATAGCGGAAACTGCTCTACTAAACTTACGTTGAATAAAATTAGCGGCAGTGCCTAAAACCCGTGTAATAGGAGAAAATGTTTCAGCAATAGCTTTACCAGCATCGCGGAAATCGCGTACTGCCGCTTTTGCAATAAGTTTAGCCGAAAAAGAAAATACAGCAAAATCTTTTTTTGCTTCAGAAAAAGATTTTTTACAAGCATCAATACTTTTTTTGAAACGCCCAAAATCTAAAACTATATGGAGCATATCCCTTTTAAGACTGCCAAATCCAAGAGCTTTTCCAAATATTTTTGAAATAAGTCTAAAAGCAGAAAACGCACCGTACAGTAAGGATACTTTACCGATAATATCTCCGATTTTTGTTCCAATCTCAACCCACTTATCTCCGTTTCCAGGTTCTACAAGGCTACGAAGAGCAGTTATTATGGAAGAATCTTTGAACTTACTGGTAGTCTTAAATAAAGCACTAAGTTTGTTACCTAAAGCTTCTATGCCTTTTTTAACACCCGCTACAAAATTACTAAAATTATATTTTACTATAGCTAAAAACTCTACTAAAGGTTTTAACCCAAGCTGTTCCGCTAAATCATTCTGTTTTTTAGTAAATCCACCGTTTTTGAAATAGGCTGAAATAAGTTGTACCTTTTCAAAGAAAGAAGATACTTTATCATGTAACCCAAACCAATTTTGCGACCATGCTTTATAAATTAAGTACCCAATAGCAGCGAGAGGAATTAAACGTGCTACAGCAATAGAAGAAGATTTGCTTACGGAGAGTAAGGCAGAAGCAAAAGTATTCATTCTTCGTGTGATAGTCAGTAATAAGAATACTTGACCGAAAGATTTGAAAAGTAATCCAGCGACTACAAAGAGAACTCCCATAACAGATGTTAAACGTACAAGCGTTTTAGACAGTTCGGAATTTTCAACCGCCCAGTCTGTTATCTTATCGACAATCGGGATTACACTGTCTAAGAGCTTCTGTGCTGCTTCTAATCCCTCTGAAATCGCTCCAGACACTATTTGAATTAAAGCTTCATACTTTTCCGTATTCGCTACTAAGGAGACAACATAATCGTGAACTGTCCGCACAAGTTTAGTGTAACCCGCAAACACTCCAGTATCAGAAACGGCAGCCTTAAAATTAGTTATTGCGTCTTCTAAGTTAGAAATCATTAAAGCAGGGGTATCCAACAAAGCTTTAGTATACCCCACTATATTAAGTTTGCCTACAACATCTGCTAACTGTTGCATACGTTCCGCAGGAGTAGCACCTTTGCTCTCCCCCAACTGTTGCTCTACATCAATACCCGCACTTCGTTTTAAGGTTATTTTGTTTCCTTCAGCTATGTACTCTCTAAACGCACCTACAGCGGCATCAATACCAGTACCATAAACGTTTCGCATATCACGGAACATTGCTGCAAAGTCAGAGGCATAGTCCATAAGAGCCTGTGTTTGTCCAGACGTAGATTCAGTAAGTTGTGTCATGGCATCAATGCCAACAGTTTTTAACCGAATGTAAGAATTTACGGTACTCTCCATAGTGAATGGAGTTTTAGTAGCGTAGACTTGTAATTCTTTCAGCTTTTGTGATGTTGCATCCGCAGAACCCAACAAAGCGTTTAAGGACAATCTGTATGTATTAAAAGTATTACCCGTACTTATAACGGATTTCGTAATACTTGCAAAAGTACCTAAAATCTTTTTACCAACAGTTTCTAATATAGAACCAACTTTCATCAAACTGGCATACAACGCATATAATTCCACGTTAGAACTACGCGTTGTATCAGTCATATGTTCTGTTGCTTGGCTCATTTGAGTAATACGATTTGTAGCCCCCGCCATTCCAGTGGAGGCTTGGTCAACGAATGACAGAACTATTGCAAAACCGAAAGGTTCCATTTAACTTTCTCCTTTCTACTTATGAGCTTTCGCTATAAGTAGAAACAGAGGAATTATTTTCTACACTACCATCTACTGCTTCTTCTTCTGCTTTCTTCTCGGATAAAACCATTTTTACCCAAAGCTTGCGCTCTGTAGAGGACATATCCCACAAACTTTTTCTATCCCAGTGATACACATATGCTAATAAATGTATCTCCGTAATTAACTCAGAGAATGAAAAATTTGCTAAATATTCTTCTCCCCAGAACGCACTTAAATAAAATTTGAGGCGTTCAAAGAACCTTTGAAGGTCTCTCCACAAGAATCACAAGTAATATCAATCTCAGGATTCACTCCAAACAGGTTATCTCTTAATAATTTCTGCAAATAATCTCTGTCTCTTCTTACTAAGTTCCCCATTATTTCTTCGTCTACAGATAAACCATCTTCAAACGTACAAACACGGGTTAGCATTATTGTCTCAGCACGAGCTTCGTTTGCTTTAGCAGCAGGGGTTAAAAGCTCACGGTCAAGTCCGTTAGGAAGACGAACAATACCCGTTCTATGTATAACACCTTTTTTATCTTCGTAACCTTTAGGAAGTTCAAAATCAATTTCTCTGTTTCCACCAAAGGGTATAATCTCAAACTCGTCTAAATCCACAAAGGTTTCAAGCTTTGCTTTACAATCACGATTAGGGCATACATGAACTAACTGAATTTCGTCCCCAACACTTAATTTGCGTAAATGCGAAAAGATGTAATCTTGGTCTCCTACGAGTAAATTTTTAATAAGTTTTTCCCACTTATCTTTTCCCAAAGACTTAGGAGTATAAGCACCAATACGTGTCACACAACGGCTTAAAAGAACATTTATAATCTTTGCTCCGTTACTCTTCACACCATTATGCTGTATTGCTTCTTCGTCTTTACCCGTTATCTCACGCAGAGTAAAATCCTTGTGAATAACTCCATCTTCATCTTTGTACCCAGCAAGCATTTCAAAAACTTCTTCATCATCACCATCGGCAAGAGAAATTTTTGTTTCAAACGCTTCTTCACGCATTTCTTCTGAATCTTTCTTTACTGACTTTAAGTTCGGCATACATTAACCTCCAATATATCTTTAGTTAAACACATTATAAACCAAAACCCCGCAAATAGCAAGAACTATTTTACGGGATTTCGATTTATTTATGGAAACTTAGATAAAGTGCTCAAACTGGATAGTGAGTTTTTCGATAGCGACATCAGACGAAGAGGCATCAAAGTCACTGCCTTCCCACTTAGATACCCAAGCTTCTGCAAGCTTGTAGGTACGAGCAACCTCACCGTTACGCGCCATTACCTCAAGGATTATCGTATTACGATAATTTCTATCAGTAAGAACCCTCTCAAACAAGGCTCTAAAGGAATCATCGGCATACGCCCCACGTTCCGCAGTAACTTCAGGCACTTTAACTTTACCGGGCATCTTGTGGGTATACTCATACCCGCCCTCATCATATTCCGAAACATCAACTTCTTCGGAAAGACCACTGACTTTTTGAAAGCCAATTCCCGAAGGAAGCCCCGGAACAGTAAGACGAAACTTAAACTTCTGAAGGGGGTCTACAGAGGAAGTACGAGCAGCATAGGCTTTCATAATGAAAAGACTTAAAATATTTTTAATCACAGCTATCTCCTCCTTAAACACTTGAAACTTCATGTGAGATTCTAAACACGATAAACTCGTTAGGCTTTTTCCGAGCATAACCAATATCACAGAAGAGTAAACCCCTATTGATGGTATCCTGCGTGTTTATGTCACTATCACATTTTACATAATATGCTTCTTTCGCGGTTTCGCCTTTCAAACCGCCACTACGCCACAGAGTATCAAGGAAAGATTCACACACGGTTTTTATTTTACCCCAAGTGTCTCTATCATTGGACTCAAACACAAATACCGAAGTATCAGATGACAAGCTTTTCTTAATATAAATATCAAGCAAGCAGTCAGAGGTATAAGTGTAATCTTTATTATCGGAAAGACTACGAGCACCCCAAACAACAATACCCACGTTGTTTTTAACAACTAAAGGAATTATGCCGTTCGTGTTTAAGTTGCCGACATCGGCATCAGTATTGCTGTAAACGCACTCAATAACACCTCGTATAACTGCTTCAGTTCCCGCAGGAGCTTTCCATACACCCCGTGCAGCTATGATACGGGAGAAAACACCCATTACATGACCACAAGCGGGAATAGCAATAGACTGACCTGTTGGGGACAAAGGATTAGAAACTCTAACCCACGGATACACTACACAGCCTCTATCAGACGTTCCAAGACCAGACGTTTCCACAGACCTTTTTGTAGTAATTGCTTCCGAAGCACTCACAGTAGTAAGAGGAAGGTCAAAAATAGCAAAACAGTCATCGCGTCCTTCAGCATAAGCTTTAAGAGCACCGTTAAGAGACGCAGTTGTCTGACCTGGCATACAAATCATATTAAAGTCCTTGTATGCGTCTAAAGTAGTAAGCGAAGCTGTCCAATCTGCCGTAAGTAACTGACTGTAAGCATCAACACCGCCCGTAAACGTAACCACAGCCGAAGGAACTTCTAAGGCATTGTTATAGATAAACGAGCCAGATACTGCCTTAATATAGTTGGAGCTTCCGTTAATAATATCTATCCAGTAATAAGCGTCAGTAGCAGAGTTAGATAAATTACGAAATATCTCAACAGTACCTTTGCTATAGTTCGTTGTATCAATCGTAGTGTCATAATAGACATAGACATCAAAATTAGACGTATTTACCGAATTTGCAACTATATAGAGTTTAAGCTTATCTCCCCAAACTCCCTCTTCTTTAGCTTTAATCACAGGAACATTGGTAGGTGTGTGACCAGAAGCCCAAGTTAATGAAGCACTGGACGCAGTAGCTATAGCCTCTGATGCAACAAGCTCAGTATGCTCTGTACGAACGATATAACAACTCTTACCGCCGTTCTGGAAAAACCCATATACAGCAAAAGCAAGGTCACTATTTGCGAAGAACGGAGAAGAGAGTCCATAGGCAAACTTCTCAATATAACCGTTCCAAGATGTGATTAAAACAGGCTTGTTTATCTCGCCCCTCTGAGTAATACCCACAAACGCACCAACCGTTGTACTATTATTGTCAAGTAACGCTACAGTTGAAACATCTTCAATATAAACTCCAGGCGTTTTATATTCACCCATTATTTTTGTACCTCCTTTTTAGTCTTTTTTGGAACATCGTTTGAAGGTAAGAGAAGAACTAACCCCATCTTTTGAGCTATATAAAGCTCTCCAGAAACTCTTTCATCTAAAACCTCAACTGTTTCCCTTGCGGATATTCTTATATCCGCTCCATCAGTAAGAGTAAAAACATGAGATTTCCCCATTACTTCTCTTACAAACATAAACATTCCTCCTTATGTAATAACAATGTCTGTAATCATAGGTACTTCTTTTTGAATTTTTTCGTCCAACTCTACAGAAAAAACGTAAGTAGCACTCGACTGAAAAATTCTTTTAATACCTTCCACATAATCTGATTTTACTAAATTGTTATCTCTCTGCAAAACATAACATCTGCGAGACTTACCCGATTTATCTAAAACACTTAAATTAAAGTCTTTGTCAGGATGAGCACCGAACCACAAACGGGTCATCTCATCCATATCAGTTTGCAAAGTTGTCCAAAAATCTATCTGATAAGTAAGACTATAAGGAATTGCTCCACGCTCAACCACAAGTGTTTTTTCTTCTTCATTCTGAGAAACAACAACATTCCCAGAAAAAAATCTTACATCATCCTTGCGACTATAAAGATTGTAAACAGAAATACAGGGATAATGTTCAATTCTAAAATCTTTATCAGGCTTTCTTATCTCGACAGGGACAGAAACTAATACTCCACTGGAATTAGGAAGTTTTACAATACTCTTAATATAAGATACTAAAGATGTATTAACTTCTTCAAACCAAACAGATTCGCTTGTCACTGCCATCAAATCACCCCGACTGCGATAATAGCTCTTTTAAAAGAGCACTCCAATGTTCTCTTAGTATAGGTTTTATTTCTTCTTCTGTGGGACGAAAAAGGGGTCTTGCAGGAATTTTATCTGTACCATACTCTAACCAAAGCATAATCTTATCGAGAGGTACTCCAGAGGGAGCGTGTACAACATCTTTAGGTGCTCCAATATAAAAAGTGAAACCGCCAGAAGTTTTTACCTTTCGTGTAATAAGATTACTTTTAAGAAACCCCGTTTCAACGTAGATAGTCGTGTCCCCGCCTTTTAACATAACAGTAACATCCGACAAGGGAGTCCAACTAAGGTCTTGATTTTCAATATGCCCCACTAAAGTCTTGACTATAAGCTCCCCGTCCTTTTCTACCTGTGCTTCAAAAGCAGGAGCAAGGCGAGTAGTGAAAGCATTTATCGCTTCTTGTATTTTTTCAAGACTTCCTACTGTACTACACGAAAAACCAGGCATACTTTATCCCACCGAAAATTTCTTACCTACATGACAGTAAAACACATAAAACTGCCAAGTATCATCTATAAGCGTTGTAGACTCTATTCTATCAATAAGATAGTCAATACCTCCATAACTTATTTTGCCTCTCATCAAGACTTCACGCGATTCTGCTGTCTGAAAAGATAAGGTGCTTTCCATCATTATTAGTGCAGGAATTTTGATTACAGCATCAATCTTAACATCTTCAATATACAAATCATCTTCTTCTTTTATAGGAGATTTCACATTACAAGTGAGCTTTACTGGTTCTTTATAAACCTTTTTAGTTGATTCCCCATAAACATTTACGTCCGTTTCATCTTCGTCAAGAAGATAGTAATAAACTTCGTTAGTAAACATTATAGTAAAAATCTCTTTTATTCCCTCTAAAAAGGCTTGTGCTATCTCACCCATCTTCAACAACCTCTTCCGTAGTTATAAAGTTTTCCCCATAACCAGTTAAAAGGTTTAATGCTGTTGCTGAAACCACGATATAGTACAAAGTATTGGGAAGAAGATTTTCAATTCTGCACCGCATTTGATGTATGTCTTTTATCTGTGCAACTAAATCTGCACTGTCTGAAATTGGATTACCTATCGAATAGGTATCAAGAATAGGGGAAGTAGAAATATAAACATTGTAGTTGAAAAAAGTATTTAAGTCTGCTACTTCCCACGAAATTTCACAAGTGCTATCTGTCACAGAATCTATATAAACTTCTACTTTTGGAACAGCCCCGAATTGAATATTTCTTTTTGTAGCATACCGATTTCCCAAAAAGACGTTATAAGATGTAATGGTATTTGCATCTGAACCACCATTCTCAAGCCAAGATTCGTATTCAGCATCAATAATAGCAATAAGCTCTGTATAATGCTTAAATCTTTGTGAACGTCTTAGATAGTTGTTATTATCCGCACCAAGGTCATACAAAGGAGCGTCTATCGTAGCTAAAGCATAGTAAAGCTCTTTTTTTGACAACAAGATTACAGGATATACAAGCGTCTCTGGAATACTTTCGATAGAATACTTTGGGAAATTTCTATTTAAGGCTACTTGCATATATAACAGAATTTGCTCATCTGTCATTGAGAGATATGCCGTGTCTGTGATTAACGGTTGCTGAATATTTACATTATGTCTAAGGTAAGCGACTAAATCATTAACCGTCATCACAAGCACCGCCTTCCAATATTTTAGCGTTTATTACAGAGGAAGTAATAAATCTGCCTCCGTTAAAATACGCCGAACATTGTCGGGAACATAATAACACTGTCCCCTTAAAAAATTATACCATACACCACCGATATTACACTTATGATTCTCTTTTATACGAATCCGTGTATTATCTTGAGGCTTTTTTGAAGATGAGAATGACTTAAAAGAAACCTCTTCGGCAGATACAGAATCCACGCCGTCATCTTCTATAACCTCTTCTATGACATCTGCAACAGGAGTCAAAGTTATCTCAGATGTAGTATCTTCTGGCACAACTTTTTTATTTGTAGATTTGAGTCTATTTTCAGCGAACTTATCCACATTCTTTTTTTCAGCCATAATTATAACCTCCGTTTAATTTTTATTTACTCCGCCGTTACCGTAACTGTAGCGTCAGCCGAGGCTAACGTAGTAGCAGTTTCTGCAACACGAACTTTGTAGCTTCCTGCTACAATATCTGTAATAGAAGTAGAACCAGCAGCTACCGCAATGTAATCAGTACCAGATGCCAGTTTGTATTCATAAAGAACCGTTGATGTGAGTCCCGTGATAGAAAGCACAGCCCCCGTAACAGACGGTGCAGAACCTCCAGCAGCTTTAGCAATACTTCCCGCCGTACCCTTTACAGAACCTTGTTCTATAGTGCTAGACACCTTTACCGAAACAGTCTGTCCGACATCAGCGGCAACAGTCGTATAGGTGCTTGAAGTAGCACTGCTTATAGCGGATTTATTCCGATACCATTGATAAGTAAGTGTACCCGTGTTTCCAGTAATACCCGTAGTAACAGCGGTTAATAACTGATTAAATTTCAAGGTGCCTGTTACCGAAACAGTACCGCCAATAGACTTAACTTCATTTATCTCGAAAAGCATTTTTGCTAAAAGATTCGGATTTTCCTTTGAATGAAATACCGCCTCTTTTATTGCATCATAACTAGGCATATTACACTCCTTTACTTAAATTAAGTGGTCTCAAGAACAACGCCGTAATCATTATGCAGTCTGCCGACACCAAAAATAGCATACCAAGCAAGACTACGTTTACGACCGAAATCTTCAACGCCGTTATCACGCATTTCAACAGGAAGGGAGAACGCTACGCCAAAGTAAGCGTCACCGAAAATAACCGCTTGATATACGTTACTGTCATCGGAACCAGCTTCTTTAAGAGCCGCTTTATAAGCAGGGTCATCCACAGAAGCGGCACCATTGCTCATAAGAGTTGTTTCGATGAAACGAGTATCATCAATACGACCAATTTCACCCGTAAATAACTGTTCGGGAGCACCATAGTTCGAGGCATTTATCCACGCACTGTCATCACGCAAATCACGAGATTGATGAGGATGAATAAAGCAAATCCAGTACCCACCGCCGACAGCTTTAGGAGCGTTATTAGTAGCAAGGATTTCAATAGCGTCCTTGACCGTAGAAACCTTCAGCTTACAAGTAGCGTCAAGACTCGCACGAGCCGTAACTTTAGTACCATCGGACTTACTCGCATAAATAATCGAAGTGTTACCAAGAGCTGCATCACGCAGAGCGCAATCAAGAACAAGAGCATAGTCACGACCAAGTAAAGTCGTAGCTTGAGCCATAATATCGTCAAAAGACGATTGAACAAGCAGTTCCGAAGCTGCAATAGCATTACCATACTCCTGAACCGTGAGCTGATGAGTGCTGCCCGACAGAGCCTGGGTTTCCATCTTAGTCATTTCCGTTAAAGCCCCACCGAGGGTAAGGTTATTATAGACCAACATAGAAATAGTTAAGCCAGGTTCAACACCCAACTCAGTTTTTACGGTTGCAAACTGGTAAAACCGCATATTCGGAAGAGCTTTGTATTCAATCTCTTTTGAATAAACAGTACGAACAGCGTCAGTAAACTTGACGTTATCCCCACCATTAACAACCGCAGTCGTAGTTTTGTCTGCATAAGCCCTAATAAAAAGGCTATTAACAAGACTGTGAATCTTCTTCATAAATTTGTTACCTCCTAAAGTATTTTTAATTTAATCCCATCTTCTTACGAAATTCTTTGTATTCGGGACTTTTTGGGTCAAGGTTTCTTACATAGTCCAAATCAAAACCATTCTCGCTACTTACTGAAGGAACTGCCGCTGGAGGAGCAGTTTTCTTACCCGTAGAAACATTCTTATTAGTAACATCTTCACCCTTGTCATCAACAAGTCCGAGGTCTTTCTTAACAGCTAAAGTAGATTCTTTGGCTTTATTGACAGACTCATCAACTTCTTCGACAGTGGTTCCAGTAATGTTTGGAATAAAAACCGCTAAAATAGATTCTTTGTTTTCAGCAATTTTACTATCCAGATACCTTTTAACCTCAAACTCTTGCGTAAGCTTTTGAGTAATTTCTTCTCTAAGCGACGCTTCATTAGGAGCGGACTCTTTAGCTGTTTTTAAGTCTTCTTCAAGCTTCTTAACTTGTTTTTTTAACTCTTGTGCCTCTTTACTATCCTCTTTCGAGTTAAGTTGTGTAGACAACTCATCAATCCGAGCTTGAAGTGTTCCTTTTTCGAGTAAAGCACCATTCAAAGATTTAGTCAACGTCTTAACTTCTTCTTCAGCTTTTTGCAAGCGAGGATAAAGTTTATCTTTTTCTTCTTTCCTTGCTTGAGCAATTAACTGTTCAAAGTTAATTGGTTTTTCTTCTCCTTGAGATTCGTTAGTTGCAGAATCATCTGCACCCTCTGCATAAACTTTCAAAAAAAACCGACCAATAAAACTACTCCATAAAACCTTTTCTGCATTAAGGACACTTTTACTAAACATTTAATTCAACCTCCTATAATGTTTGTAACTAAATATTATCGCACTTTTTATACAATGTAAAGGGGGGTAATAACTTTTTATTAAAAAAATTATAGTTTTGCTCCACCATTTTGCCCCGTTACTTCTTTGCGAACAGTCTCAATGGGAGTTTGCCCGTTCGTAAAACCACTGTTTAATTCAGGCATATCCTCTTCATTATTAGAATTATTATTCGGATTCATACTGTTCTCGTTGCTTAAAGAAGACATCTCCTTTTCTTTTTCTTTATCAATTCTTTCAATAACGTCCGCAATATTTTCTCTGCCAAGACGTTCTAAAGCTCCCTCACGACTTTCAAGCCCCAACTGCATTTCCGTTTGAATCTGTTGAAGTTCCAAAATCTTATCTTTTGGTAACGTATCAGGAACAGTAACACTCGTCCAAAAGAAATCACGATTCTTCACATCTTTAGGCTTTTTAACCAAACCCTCCAACATAGAAACTAAAAGAATTAACTTATTTAAGTGTTCTAAACCATTTTCCGTTGCTTGCCTTTTTACACGAGTCTTTTCAACTAAAGGCATATTTATGTATTCTAAGGCAACGCCACTTGTATTACTTATCGCTTGCGCTCCACCCATAGCAGCAAGAGGAATACCTCCTACTTCACACATAGCCAGTTTTAAGGATAAAGTATGGTTAGAGCTTGCACCAAGGTCACTTTTTAACTCAAGGTTCTCAACCTTTGCGTCTTTTGGAATACCTCCCCACATTTTATTTGCACCTTTTTCAAGATTTCCAATTTTTGCACCATATACAATAGTAACTGGAGCTGCGTGATAATCAATAATCTCAGAAATATCTGACTCCTTCATATTGTACTCAGTGTTGAGGGGGATAATATCATCTAAATCTCCACGACCTTCATTACGACCAGCTTCTACAATATTCTTAATCTGAACAAAAGGAATAACACCATACTTATTAGGAAAAGTTACAGGTTCGTCCTTTCCATCAATTACAGTACAATTATCTTTTGTCCATACTTGCTTATAAATAACTTCTTCTTTTCTAACTCTTCCAAACAAGTTTGGTTCAGATACTTTCTCATAAGTATACATTACAGTTAAACTTTGTAAAACGCCTCTTTGGTGTGGGTCAAATACAGGGAACACTGTCTGTGTAGGAAGTAACAACAACTTTACTCTTCCATTTTCATACTCTCCATAAGGGTCATCTAACTCAGAGGGGTCATAATAACGTACTTGAACCCACGCTTCTCCCGTTACTGATTTTATCTGTCCAAGCTCTGTAACGAACAAGTATTGGTCATTGTCTTCCCAAACGTCCTCTAAGTAATCAAAAACAGTTCTTTCATCATCAGTAATAAACTTTCCGTCCATTTTTTTAGAAGTAATGAATGAAAAAGCTTTACCAAGCTCAAAAGCTACATACTTATCAACAAACACCCGACAATAATTTACTGTCAATTCTGGGGTATCTTGTTCAGGAAGCTCTTCCCAGTGATAACCATCATAAAAGTTCCACGCCTCTCTTATACGGCGAAGTCTTTCTACATCTTTCGCATCAAGTTCCCCCTGTAAACCCAAAAGATTTGTATTAAAAAAGTTATCAAAGCTTCTCACCCGTTCAAACCCAATCATTATCTTTTCCTCCTTGCAGTAGTTCTATTTCTTAAACGACAATTTTGCGATTCATCTTTTGACTTCTCTGTAAATCTATTGTTAGAATGTGTTTCCGTATCATTAGCAATACCTTCAAAAGTGCTTCCCCACACGGCTAACGCCCAACTATCCGGAAAATCATCGTGTGCCCCACGTTCCTCTGGATGAGCAACAACCATATGAGCACCATTCCACCCTTTTTGTAAATCACCAAGCTGATTCATAAAATCGTGATATAAACCAGTTTTTCTTGTATACTCACCCATAGCAACACGAGCACGAAGAGAAGAGATTTCTCTGTCAAGGCACTTAAATACTTCCGACTTAGATTTAACAGTAAGTATATAAGGAATAACTTCACAAGATAAATTTGCTTGTAATCTATGAGCAAAAGCAGCTTCTCTTGTTGCGTCACAAATAACACGAGATAATCGAAAGTGAGATAAGTAATCCATTACTAAAGCATATTGCTCTTCATAATCAGGTTCATTTTGTATTCTGAACCAACCAACAAGATATGTAATATAAGCTACATACATCTCTTCTTGTTGCGTTTCATCGTTGAAATGAGATTCCATAATAACAGGCATCGACCAATCAACTTCAACGATAGTTACAACAGTGTCATCTCCTTTACCCCCAAGGTCAATTCCCGCAATATGATTACTCTTTTTGTCATATTCAACTGTGTCAAGATTGTATTCACCATTATTTTTTTCAAATTTTTCTATGTCTACGAACATACTACGTTCAATAATCCACTTCAAATTATAAGACATATTAAACTCATCTGAATTTTCTCCAAGACGTTTTTTCTCTTTTTCAACATATTTTAAGTATTTTTGATTATATTTAGCTGCAACTTTCCAACCATACTCAAAATGGTTTCGTATGTGAGAGGACTTTTGAGCGTCTAATGCTTTGTTTCTTTGTATAGCGTCATAAAAGTTACCTTTGAAAGTAGTAGGGGTTCCAATCTTAACAATAGTAGCATTATAAGCGGCTCCCATAGGATGAATACTTTTCAAAATCTTAAAGTTACTTATGTCCTGAGCTTCTTCGCAAATTATTAACTTAAAGGATTCACCTTCAATATTACTATTGTCAGAAGCGGATATAGAAGTAGCAAAAGAACCATTTGATAAAACACAAGTCTGTCCATTTGAAGTATCAAAAGACAATCTAAATTCTGCATCATTTAACACCGCCATAGCTGTCTTACACTGCAATCTCTTTTTTATACGACCATAAGTAATTTGAGACTGTCTTAATGACGGAGCAAATACCCCAACCCAAAACCCATCTTTGAACATATTAAGACGAGAGTCATCTGCAAACATAGGCATATTTGCAAGTTGGGGAAGAATTATCATTAACCCGCCAACTGTTACAGAGATACATTCCGACTTGCCAGCTTGTCTGGAGAATAGAGCAGTTATCTCTTCGCCGTCATTCTCAAGGACAGACCGAACAACCCTTTTTGAAAACTGTTCTTGATACGGGAACATTGTTATACCAGAATATATCTCACTAAAAGAAAATATTCTATTTACTAACTCTGTTGTAGGAACTCTTCCGGCTTCAACATAAACCATAAAGGGCAAATGTCTAAAACCTTCTATATAATTCTTTACTTTTTTCGTTAAAACCACTTTTTCACCACCACATAAATAAGGCTGATATTTTGTATCAACTTTATTATAGAATATTTTTTCAAAAAAGTCTATAACCTTTTATAAAATATAGTTACATTATGAAATATGATTAGCCCAAGTACATTCAACAGGACTTTTATCTTCACGAAATCGCAAAAATATAGGGTGACGAAACTTACCAGTATCTTTGAATATCTCGTTGGCTTTTACTTCAATTACTTTTCCCACAAGACTATCTCTGTTGTCGCTTATATGTTTTCTCATAGAATCATCAAACCCCGAACATTCTCCCACTTCAACAACATTATAAGCAACACCCTCTATATTCATGTTATGAACATTAAACTTTTTATTTGATGGTAAGTTTTTCTGCTCTTCATCAGTAAGGATAACTCCATAAATAACAGTTCCAATCCAACCGTTATAAAAATATCTCGTCACAGGAACGATACTACTTGAGTACCAACTTTTTTTGAAACTTTCTCTTTGCGGAGCAGAAAAACCAGACAGGTCAACAATATCTCCTTCAGGGGTTTCCCAATAATCCCACTTATCCATAGTAGAAAACTTACCAGTGTATTCCCGTTCGGGAGGATTATACCCAATAATAATTACTTCACGGGATAAAAATTTCTTTATCTTTGAATACTCCCATCCACGCTTTTGCTTGTAAAGACCACTCTTTGGCTTTACAATAACCCCCTCCCCGCCTTTATGAACAATGTATTCATAGTAAGCACGGGGAGATAGTAACTTCTCTTTACAGGCAAACTTTTGAGAAAATATATCGGAAAATAGGTTAGGGTATAATCGTTTATCTACGCCCTTTAGATGAAGGTCATTTTTAACAGGAATTGTACGTCCTTTCCCACACTCAAAAAAAGGCACGGGGCATATGTAAGAACTTCCAATACTGTTTACTACATTAAAAATATACTCTTTTCTTTTCTCTAAGGACTTATTCTGAACATCTTTACCGCCATAATAAAGAATATCAAAAACATGGAACACTATAAACCCAAGCTTTTCTTGTCTACTAATAGCCTCATCATACTTACAATTCAAAGTACCCGAAACATCGCTAAAAGGTCTGTCTGGTATGAACATCTCTCCATCAAGAACAGTTCCGTCCAACAAGTCTGTATAAAGCTCTCGTAAATGAGGTAAAGAATCTGTGTTCTCACAAAACCAATCTGTTTTCTTACTTATACGACGGGAAAAGATACGACAACTCTTTGTAGCTCCATTAAAGTGCATTAAAGCTCTTGTGCCGTCAAACTTCTCTTCTATGTAATAGTCTGTGCTTTCAAAACACTTATCTTGCTCTTCATCGGTTTCAATCTCTTTAGCTAACATAGGATTTAAGAATAAAACTCCGTCATTTTCATAATCTGAAGGACAAGAATATTCTTGAAATTTAGGATTATAATCCATTACTACCTCCCACAAGCAGTTTATTATCTAAAGCAGATTTTAAGTAATTAACACACTCAATTCCCATATGTTTTTCAATCAGATAACAAAAATCCGCAAAATCTTCCACATACTCAATAGAACCATCTAATAATTTTACCACCGCCATAGTATACCCCCCAATAATTACTTTTCTTTCAATCCATGTTTTTACAGGATTCGTATATAGCTTTTATATTTATATATTTAATAAAACTAAAGTCTCCTATTACTAAAAAATATTTATTAAAAAGTAGATAAACTCGTAAGTATCTTTATGTAAAATCATTTCATCTTTATGTCCTTCCCGCCAATCATAAAGAACATTTACAGCCCATGTTCCATTATTATAAGCTTTACCCGCCCCAACCCAATCACACAACATCTCAACAACATACTTTGTTGGTATTCTTACAGCAAAGGCTCTTTCCCGTTAAAATACCCAATACTGCCAATGATGTTTATTCTTAGCTTTATGGTTTTGCCAAGCTATAGAATAGCCTATTTCTCGTTTAGTAGCGTCAATAGGAGAAGATAAACCTTGAAAGTAACGAGCACTTTCAAAAAACTCTATTATAGAGTATTTACTAAGGTCATGAACAATCCTCGCCAGTATAAACCACAATTAAAACAAGCTTTCATGACATACCACTTATGCCGTGTTATTGTTTTGAAATGTTTCCAATAACTTTTCATTTTCCATTCCACTCCCACTTATCAGTTGTATGAATATTTCTGAATATTTGATGACTACAAGGCTCTTTTAATTGACAAGCGTAATTATCTAAATTTACACATTTGTTACAATCGTGAGGGATATTAGAAACAGCTTTATTCAATTTTCTTGCGAGAGAATTTACTTCTTTAATTAAATAACGCACATCGTAGAACAAGGCTTGTTCTCCATGAGAGTCTAATCCCCACTCTTCTGCGTATTCTAACCGCTTTTTAAGCTTCTCCATTCTGTTCATTATTACCCTCCAGTTCTTTTACTTCAACCCATTTTTTGTCTACAAGCACTTCCATTCGGATATTTTCATCTACCATAAGACGATTTACTTCAGCTTCGACATTTACAAACCGTCCAAGAGCTTCCGCTGTTTTTTGCAGATTTTTCATAACAACCTCTTAACTAAAATCTGAGCTATGGAACCTATAACCATCAATGTTTCTTATTCCCTCTGAGAAATCGGTTGGATTAAAATCTGATTGACTACGCTCTATTATTTCTAACAGAACATCAGTAGTTATTTGTTCTTCATACTCATTCAGTATTACATACTCGCCAGTGTCAACACGATTTTTACAAAACTCAACAAACTGCGGATAAGTATGAAATTCCAAACAATCTCGGAATAAAAATCTATATCCCCAAGAATGTTTACCAATATGAATTACACGGTCAACTAAACAAGGCTTAACCTTTACTGCATAATAATTCGTTCCCATAACTATTTCCTTTCAAAACCTCTTACTTCTAAATAGGGTTTACCGTACTCGTTATTTATCTCTGTAACTAATCCTATAGATACAATATCAATAGGAGTTTCTTCTAATGCATCCGCCAACATTCTAAAATGATTAGCAACTATATCGTTAGTTTCCCACTCTAAAGGAATAGTAAATATACTATAAATGCCATCTTTGTATATTCCAAGAGCCATAATTATTATTCTCCCTCCCACAAATCATTAAAAAATAATGCCTGTTGTTCAATTTCATAGACCATGAATAATCACTACTTTCTTTTCAACACATTAAGTACCATCCATTTTTGTTCTTCGTCAGTCATATCATGAAACACTGCTATACAATTACCCACAAAGTTCCGTCATAGCTATGTTCAGAAAGAATATTAAGAACATTTTCATATCTAATGGAGTTTAAGATTCTCTCTAAACCATTTGTATCTGATTCCACAACTCTTACTTCCATTATTGTACCTTCAAATCATCATACTTCTTTTTAGTCGCTATTCCTCCACGTGAAGTAGCTTCTTCTCTGTTAATTTCTAATATACGATGTACTTCCCTAAAAAGACCAGAATCTAAATCTTCTAAAATAGTAGTAATGCAACTGTGTACAGAAGATTTAGGCACATTAAACTTTGTTGCTGTGTCACGAACAGTAGATGAATTATCAATTATAAACTTCGCCCAATTAAGTATGTCGGTATTGCAATATTTTGTGTACGTTCTCATAAGTATTCTCCATTCATTTTAGTTATTTTTGGGTTTCAACGTCTTGTTAAAAGTTGCCCCACTGCTCAGCCATTGCTTTAGCAACACCGGGGGAATGTTTTGCTTTTTGTCTTACTATCTCTAAAAACAGTGCCACAATTTATTCGCTTATTCCCATGAGAATCTTTACTTCCCCCACTAACAAGGAATTTCATTATTTCTAAACATATTTATCTCCAAAGCATTATAAATGTTTCAATCTATACACTATTCTTCTAAAATTCCTTCAATTTTAGAACACTGCATATAGTTATA
>Ga0116171_10000951_pt1 | contig 29923 bp, 29 predicted proteins | sample AD_JPNHW2_MetaG_FD_89798 | JGI IMG/M metagenome (GOLD analysis project Ga0116171, IMG submission 89798) | Active sludge microbial communities of municipal wastewater-treating anaerobic digesters from Japan - AD_JPNHW2_MetaG | ecosystem: Engineered > Bioreactor > Anaerobic > Digestate | place...
ATTGATTCAGGGGACATACCATTATTTATCGGTAGTTATAATACTGTTAATGCCTGACTTTAAGTCCCCGGAATGATTCTGTAAATTAAAATTTATATAATAGAATCCCATCCCCGCACGGGGGATGGATTTTTTATTGGAATAAATTTCCGGATTACCTTCTTGTATTTCTGAAATAATCAACCAGTACCTGGAAGATTTCTGCGAAAAGGTAATGGACACACAGCATGATAAATCCTACTGCCGGCCCTCCTACTATTGCAATGATACCGCCGATTATTCCGCCATTGCCTGAAAAAAGGTCCATGCCCGGTATTGAAGGAAGTGATTTCATCAGAGGACCCAGTGTCAAGATTGCAATTCCGGTAACTATACCGATGAATGCATAGAAAGCACCGAGAATCTCTCCGCTCAAACGTATAAACTTGATTGTAATGGGGATTAGTATGTAATCCAGTGAAGTATTCATAGCATTGAAATCATCAGCCCTTACAAGCAGTATATTGCAGACAACAAAAACAAGAATTGCAAGCAGTATCTGTGCAAGTAGCGCGAGAACAATTACTTTGCCTTCAACATTACTGAATGGTACATTTGTCCAGAGTTCAACAGATACATAAATAAAACCTAACAGTGTGAGTGCCGCGATGATCCTGAGAAACCAGAAAAAGAATTTTGTAAATGTTTTTCCTTGTGCAAGTGTCTGCATAAAGGGTTTCAGTAGAAGAATTTTTTTCATGTGACAACCTCCTTTTTACAGGGATTATATAGCTGGCTGCCCTAATATAGCAAGTACAATAAAATATTAATCCTTTTCTGAAGTTAAACAGTTTCAAATATATCTGTTGCTCGACAACATTTTATCCGGTTTACATGCTGATGTATATTATCAGGAATAATGATAATGTCAGTTCATAGCAGAGAGGTTCTTTCATGAGTGATAACAATAAAGAAGTGTATGAACCTTACGGATTATTGGCAATAGAGCTTCCCCCGGATCCTCCATGTTATACAGGTATGAAGGCCCGGCTCACAGGGCAGGTTCCAGGCACAGAACTGACAGTTGTTTTTCCGGTTTACGAATCTCTTTTTAGGAATTTCCGCTTATTAAAACACTCAAAGTCCCTTAACTACCATTGATTCAGGGGACATTCCATCACTTATCGATAGTTATAATACTGTTAATGCCTGACTTTAAGTCCCCGGGATGATTCTGTAAACTGAAATTTTTCTGCAACTCCCCTTAAACTTTTAATGTCAGTCCTGCGTCAGGGAGATCCTGGTTTATGAATGCGCAGCAGTAGCAGAGGTTATGCTCTGATCCCGTATTTTTTCATTTAGCGTTTGTCTATTTTCTGCTTACAATTATATTGTATTCAATATAATTGTAAGCAATACAAACAGGAGATAAACATGAAGCAATCGAACTGTGAAAACTGCCCCATGCGCAAAAAGTATGATACAAATCCCGAATCTCTCACAGGCCGTTTCTGGAAGTGGCATATAAAATTCTGCCCTGGATGGAAATCGTACCTGAAGTCAAAGTCACCCGAAGAGAGGGAAAAACTCTTCACAAAATACGGTAAAAGAAACATCTAGAAAGATAAACCATGTCAGCATTATACAACATCACAGTTAAAACAAACGCCATGCTCAACCGTGAACTGTCAGAATACAAAGGGAAAGTGCTGCTTATTGTAAACATTGCCAGCAGGTGCGGTTTTACACCCCAGTACGATGCGCTCGAAGCGCTTTACAGGAAACATAAAGAGGCAGGCTTGGAAGTCCTGGCCTTCCCGTGCAACCAGTTCATGAAACAGGAGCCGGGAACAAACAAAGAGATACAGGAATTCTGCACTGTTAACTTCAACATCACCTTCCCCATATTCGACAAAATTGACGTGAAGGGGGATTCGATCCACCCGCTGTATAAATTTCTAACTTCGCAGAAGAAGGGTGTTTTCGGAACCGCGAAGATCAAATGGAACTTTACGAAATTCCTTGTGGACAGGAAAGGGAATGTTGTCAAAAGATACGCTCCATATACAAAGCCCGAAAAAATCGAAAAGGATCTAATCAGGCTGCTGCAGGGGATGGGGAAAAAAGAATCCTGTGATGATAACTGAAGACCCGCAGGGAATCAATAGATCATGGAAACAACTTTCACAAGCAGGTAGACTTTTTTACCGGGTTTCAGCCCCAGTCTAACCGCCGAGGCTTTTGATACCTGCGCGGCCAGGGACGCGCCGATATCACTGTGAACCAGGACGCTGTGCCCGCCGGTCTCCTCGAGATTCCGGATTGTGCCTTTGAAGATGTTAGTGGTACTGATATTTTCCGGCTTATCCAGTGAGATCGTCACATCCGAGGCCTTGACTGCAACCCTTATCTCCGGTTCGCCTGGCGGGGTATTTGCCAGGATGCGTATTACACCGCCGTGAAATTCCGCCGAAACAATTCCGAATTCATTATCAAAAGCTTTCATTTTGCAGTCAAAAACCGAAATATATTCGCCGTTGCCGTCCGAACTGCCGAGTCCGTGGTATTCGCCACCGGGACTGCCGCTGCTTTCAACACGTCCCTTATCAACACGTATCAGTTTATCGCTGAGCCTGAGTATTTCATGTGTTGAATGCGTAACATAGAACACGGGGATTCCGAACTGTTCCGGCAGCCTGTCTATGTATGTCATCAGTTCCTCCCTGCGCTCCTGGTCAAGGGAGGCAAGCGGTTCATCCATCAGGAGTATCTGCGGCCGCATGAGCAGTGCCCGGCCGATTGCCACGCGCTGTTTTTCGCCTCCGGAAAGTTTTGTCGGCATTCGTTCAAGCAGGTGTTCAATTCCAAGAAGAGTGATGGTCTCTTTAAGACGGGAGCGGTCGCTGTGCCTGCCGTAAAGAAGGTTACGCCGAACATTCATGTGCGGGAACAGGCGGCCCTCCTGGAATATGTAGCCGCACCTGCGCTGCTCTACAGGGCAATTGATCTTTTTCCCGGAATCGAAGAGAAGCCTGTCCTTGATGAATATATGCCCTTCATCGGGAGTTAATAATCCGGAGATCATGTTTATTATCGTGGTCTTCCCGGACCCGGACGGGCCGGCAAGAACCGTGATCCCCGCACTTTCAGATGAGAACTCCACATCCACATCAAAAGCGCCGAAGTTTTTTTTAAGTTTCACGTCGATCATTGATTCATCCTGCCGGCAGCCCTTTTTGCAAATATCTCTGATACAACCAGTGCTGCAACAGCAATTGCAATTGAAACAGCGCAGAGGCGCGCCGCCATCATTTCACCGCCGGGAGTCTGCGTATATGAATAAAGGGCCAGGGGGAGTGTCTGTGTCTCTCCCGGGATATTGGCGACGAATGTGACAGTGGCCCCGAATTCTCCAAGGCTGCGGGCAAATCCCAGTATTGCGCCTGATATAATCCCGGGCACAGAGAGAGGCAGGGTAATTGTCATGAATATACGCAAGCGGCCTGCACCAAGTGTACGCGCCGCATCCTCAAGCCCCCTGTCAACTGCCTCAATTGAAATCCGAATTGCCCGGACCATGAGAGGGAGGCTCATAACAAGTGATGCGATGACTGCGCCCTTCCAGTTGAATGCAAATTTTATCCCCATCCGCTGAAGGAGGCTGCCCAGCGGAGTATAACGCCCCAGTGTTATGATCAGAAGATATCCCGTGACGACCGGGGGAAGAACAAGGGGAAGATGAATGAGCGCATCCACCAGGGCCTTACCCCTGAACCTGGAGCGGGCAAGCAGGTGGGCCAGCCAGATGGCGGGGATCAATCCCGCCGCAACTGACCATATGCCCACCTTGATGCTTAAGCCTATGGCATTCAGCTCCTCCCCTGTCAGGTTCATCTATTTAACTGCGAATCCGTATTTTTTCAGGATCTGTTTTGCCTTCCCTGCTTTAAGGAACTTCATGAAGGCTTTGACTTCATCATTGTTCTTTCCGTTTACTACACAGGCCGGATAGTCAATGGGGCTGTGTGATTTTGCCTTGAAGGTATAAACGATTTTTACCTTCGAGGACATCATGGCGTCTGTTTTGTAAACAATGCCGTAATCGCACTGTGATGTTTCCACTGCGTTTAAAGTTTTCCTCACGTCAGGATAATACGCGATTTTATTAGCACCGGAGATTTTCTCCCAGGCCTTGTGATACTCAAGGGCTTCTTTGCCGTACTTCCCGGCAGGAACTGATTTGGTATCGCCCATTGCCAGGTTACTGTCGCCCAGTGCTTCGAAGAGCTTTTCCGGTGATTTCAGTTTTGACTTAGCCATTGGAGAGGCTACAATGACAAGGTCATTTGATGCGAAAATACCGCTGGTGCCTGCTTCAACGAATTTTTTTTCTTCCAGGTATTTGACCCATTTTGTATCTGCTGAAATAAAGATATTTGCATCTGCGCCGGCTTCAATCTGTTTAGCCAGGTCACCGCTTGAACCGAAGACAGTTACAAACTCAACAGAAGACTTGTTTGCATGTTTATAGCTTTCAATAATCTCCTTCACAACATCAGTGGTTGATGCAGCAGCATAGATATAAATTTTACCCTGCCCCTGTGCATAGATTGCGCCTATTGAGAGAAATGTTGCTGCGCAGGCAAGAATAATCCATTTTATTTTTGCATAGAAATTTTTCGACATGATGGTTTTCATCAGGTCCTCCCTGTTTAATTATTTTCCAGCGCCGGATTAGCAAATCAATATCAAATCGTTATTTATTGTCAATGTGTTTTTTTAGGCATAATATTATTTTAAGATGCCGCAGATAAATATCACCAATCTTCACATGGATAGGAATTGACGTTCCCGGGGAACAATGATTTTAATGATAAAATTCCGAAACTGTTAAGACGGCTGTTTTACATGTGCTAAAAAAATAACATTATTTTGTTTTTATGTGTCAGTTTGGGTATATTAAACTTCAAAAAGGAGGCAGCACATGCGATTAAGTGCAAGAAACACTCTCAAAGGAAAAATTGTTAAGCTTACCAAAGGCGCAGTTAATTCTGAAGTGGTCATCGAGCTGCCGGGAAAGGACCAGATCGTTTCCATTATCACTAACAGCTCAGTAGAAAGCCTTGGCCTGGCTGAAGGAAAAACAGCCTATGCAGTCATTAAGGCATCAAACGTAATGGTCGGCGTGGACTGATTACTGCGGAATATATGCCTGGTGCCGGGAATTTTGCAGTGCCGGTTTTTTTGTTTATCTTTTACCTGTATGCCTGGAAGATGTAAAAAAAATACAAGAGAAATGTATGCTGGAAGTAAAATCAGTAGATGAAGTGTTTAAAATAATCGGGGAACACTTTTCAAAATATCCCCTCGAGGTGGAATCTATATCTATCCTTGATGCCTGCGGCAGAATCCTGGCTGAAGATATAGTTTCCCCCGAGAACGTACCGCCGTTCACAAGATCCTCCGTCGACGGCTATGCGGTTTTTGCATCAGACACATTCGGTGCGACTGAAGCAATGAGTATACCGCTGTTAAAATCAGTCGCGGTTGAAATGGGAATCACTCCTTCTGAAGCATTGAAAAAAGGATTCGCCGCATACATTCCCACAGGCGGCGAGTTACCTCAAAACGCAGATGCTGTGGTTATGGTTGAATACACCGAGGATAATAAAGACGAGTTTATTTATATCAGCAAACCTGTTGCGCCGGGAAACAATGTTGTTTTAACCGGCGACGATATAAAGATTAACAGCATCATTTTTAAGTCAGGGAAAAAACTTAAAACTGCTGATATCGGCACCCTGGCTGCTGTAGGCATTCATGAAATTAAAGTTAAAAGAAAGCTCAGGGTAGGAATAATTGCAACCGGCGATGAAATAATTCCCATCGAACAGAAGCCTGTGCAGGCACAGGTACGGGATATTAATTCTAACATTTTATTCGCAGCATTGAAAGAATACAATGCGGAACCTGTAATGTACGGTATTATCGAAGATAATTATGAAAAGATAAAATCGGTCACTGCTGATGCTCTTAAAGAATGTGATCTGCTGTGTATTTCAGGCGGGAGTTCTGCAGGTGAAAAAGATGAAACAGTAAAGATCATAGATTCACTCGGCAGTCCCGGGGTACTGGTTCACGGTATCGCGGTCAAACCGGGAAAACCAACAATAATCGGAAAGGCCGGCAACAAGCCGGTTATAGGGTTACCCGGGCATCCGGCCTCGGCCTTTATGATCTATTCCATCTTTGTCACTAATATAATGGATACAATGACAACTGCCCTGCAGAACTCAAAAAAAATAATTGCCGCAGTACTACCGCAGAATTATCCATCCAACACCGGACGTGAAGAGTTCGTCCCTGTAAAACTGGAATTTAATAAAGATACATGTATCGCGCATCCTGTTTTCGGAAAATCAGGGCAGATTAAAATGCTCTCCGATGCAGACGGTTATATTCATATAAAACGCGGAACCGAAGGTCTTATGGCAAACCGGCAGGTTGAAGTAATTCTATTTTAAAAGAGAGTATTATGGCATTCACCTATCTTGACAATAAAGATTTAGAATACGTATTAAACGCATACCTGTCACGCATTTCTGAAACACTTGATAGATGCGACGAGGAGATTGAAACATGCAGATCCCTGGGCAGAATAACATCCGCAGCGGTTTATGCCTCAATCTCCTCCCCCCACTACCTGGCAAGCGCTATGGATGGAATTGCAGTCACTGCATCGAAAACATTCGGGGCAACTGAAACAACACCTGTTATACTGAAAGAATCTGAAGACTTTGAACGTATAGATACAGGCGACCCGCTGCCTGAAAGATTTGATACAGTCATAATGATCGAAGATGTCATTGAACTTAATAACGGCACTGTAAAGCTGATAAATGCCGGTTTTCCCTGGCAGCATATCCGCCAGGTGGGTGAAGACATCTGCCAGGGCGAGATGATTATTCCATCAAATACAAAAATCGAACCCGCAACGATCGGCGCCCTTCTGGCGGGAGGGATCGGCAGTATCAGGGTCTGGAAGAAACCCGTTATTGGAATCATACCCACAGGCGATGAAATAATCAAACCGACTCAGAACCCGGAGAAGGGTAAAATTATCGAGTTTAATTCATCGGTGTTTTCATCAATGCTTATTAACTGGGGAGCGGATTTCAAGGTTTATGATATCGTCCCTGACAGGTTTGAACTTATTAAAAATGCCGCAGTAAATGCTGTCAGGGAATGCGATATCGTATTAATCAATGCCGGCTCATCCGCTGGAAGGGATGATTATACTTCCAGGGTAATTGGCGAATGCGGCGAGGTCCTTTTTCACGGAATTTCAATCAAGCCTGGGAAACCTGCGATCCTCGGCCTGATTCAGGACAAACCGGTTATAGGAATACCCGGGTATCCGGTGTCCGGAATTATTATAATGGAACAGATTGTAAAAAAAATTCTCGAATTATATCTCTCAGTAGAATTCCCACAGCGTACTCAAATAAAAGCCCGTATATCACGCAGAATAGTATCATCATTAAAATACAAGGAATTCATAAGGGTAAAACTCGGCGATGTAGGGGGGAACATTATTGCAACACCGCTCACTTCCGGGTCAGGCGTAATCACATCATTTGTAAAAGCTGACGGGCTTCTTGTAATTCCGCAAAATACCGAGGGTTATGAGAGCGGAAGTAGTGTTGATGTGGAGCTGTTAAAAAATATCAGCGACATAAAAAATACACTGGTTATTACCGGCAGCCATGATCCTTTAATAGATGAAGTTTCTGATATATTAAGAAAAACCTGCCCGGAGTACTTTATAGCCTCGTCTCACGTGGGGAGCATGGCAGGACTTATGGCTGTAAAAAAGAATGAAGCCCATATTGCAGGGATTCATTTGCTGGATGAAATTACAGGTGAATATAACAGATCATATATAAAGAAATATCTTAATCCCGATGAAATAGTTTTAGTCAAAGGTGTAAAGCGCACACAGGGACTGATTGTAGCGAAAAACAATCCTCTTGGTATAAAAAAAATCAGTGACCTTAACAGGAATAACATCCGTTTTGTGAACAGACAGAAAGGATCCGGGACAAGAATACTCCTTGATTATCTTTTGAATAAAGACAAAATCAGTTCTGAAAGCATTTACGGCTACACAAGGGAGGAATATACCCATCTATCAGTTGCCGTTCAAATAGCGCAGGGAAGCGCCGATGCAGGGCTTGGAATATTTTCAGCCGCAAAAATCTACGATCTCGGTTTTGTCCCGGTTTGTGAAGAGGATTACGATTTTATCATACCGGAGCAGATTATTGATTCGGTTCCGGTACAGAAATTCCTGGCTATCCTGAGATCTGAAGAATTCAGACAGCGCCTGTTAAACATCGGAGGTTATAGACCGGAAGACTGTGGGAAGATAGTTTCATAGTCTGAATCAGAATCCCTGATAATAGTATTAATCAACCCGTCATATATCAGTCGCTTACTTTAACGAGCCGGAAAAACTATACACGCCGGCTCCTTTAAAATAAAAATTTATTTTTTTCAATAGGCATGGAGAGTACATGGTAATTATTACAGAAAATCCCCCGGACCCTGGAAAATCTTATGAACTCCTGAAGAAAAAAGATTCCGGATCTGTAATCTTCCATTATGCCGCTGTTAAAAGCCAGGCCGGTGACAGGCAGACTTCAGGTATACAGTTTATACGGAATGGCGACATGGAATCGGAACTCTCCGGAATCGAAGCTGACATCAGGAACCGCTGGAATGTTAACGATGTACTTATTGTACGGCGGATTGGCGTGCTGCACATTGGCGACCTGATTTCACTGGTAGCTGTAAGTTCACCCTCAAGTGACGATGCGTTTGAAGCATGCCGGTATGGGCTGGGCAGGATCAGGAATATGCGGGGCCTGAAAAAAACAGAGCTTTATCTGGATTGAGAAACGCTCTTAACCGTGATAATACATGGACTATTATTTTCATCAGCTGATATATAACCGGTTTATCATTAAAACTCCGGGGCAGGATTAAACAGTTAAAAAAAACGCTGAAAATACCCGGTGAGACAATAATCTCCCGGTACAATAAAAAAAAGATTGATTTTTATCTCACATGTTATTCATAACATATTCAGATTTTTTTGCGAAACTGTTTCCCGTATTAGCAGGCAAGCCCACTTCGACGGGCTCAGTGTAACGCCTGCGGGGGGCACGTTAAGGGGCTTTGACCCAGTTTAAAGATTAAGTTTTGCATATGCTCTATAAATAAAAAAAGAGAGCTGCTTTTAGGAGCAGCTCGTGAAATTGCCTGTTACCATTAAATCTTGCGATTTAATATGCCATAAATGACACGTTAAATCGCAAGAGTCAAGCTTTTTTAATCATTTTTCCTATCCCGAAATAATTAATCAAAAAATAAGCTGAATATTCGTGGAATACCCACTATCATCATAAATGTTTGAGTCCGCTCAATAATTCATATAATATTAAAGTTCAACTTTAAATTTACATAAAATAACCTGATAAAATACAATGGGATATTGAGAGGATATTACTATTCAATACCAGTTTCACATTGAATGACACTGGTATTGAAAGAAGCCGGGTCAGAAGTTTTTTATTCGAATGATATTGTAAAAGGGAGAGTGATAGTTACCGGTAATCCAATATCAGCCCTTGTTGCTGTTTTTAATTCAACAGCCGCAGCAGTATATGAACTATTACTGGCGGTTCCATAGTCATCGCATGATTGCATAATAACCGAAATCATACTCCTATAATTGTTTTTTTGTTCCCAAAACATCGCAAAAGAGCGTACAGAGGTCAAGCTGTAAACTAATTTAAATACCGGATAAACCTGCTTTTCTGCGTGTAATCAAAGCATCATTATTTTCAGGGATTATTGATGCAAGGTCCATCTCCGGGAACAAAGAATGGATCTTTACTATTGTTTCAAGCGTGGGATTGGCCTTGCCAGACTCAAGACGCTGATAACTGTACAGGTTTTTCAGTTTCAATTTTTCTGCCACCTGCTTTTGAGTAAGCCTGCGCTGTTTTCGCAGATACCTCAGGTAAACCGCAAAAGCGATGTTCGGCTCCACTGCTACCTCGACAATGTACCTCCCCGTCAGTCCCTCTTGCGGAGGTACAAATTCTACCCCCGAACCTTCAGGCTCTTCAAGGTAGAGATTGAGCGCCTCGTGCATATTTGTTTTAAGTTCCTCTATTGAATCTGCCTCGGTCCTGCAACCGTATAGTTCCACGCATTCCGCGCAATAGCCGGAATCTTCTTTATGTGTTTTAAAATGATATTTCATTTATTCTCCTCCAGTCTTTTAAGCAGAGCAGATTCAGTCCCCCTCTTCAACTCCTGGTGCATGGGAATAATCTCGCGCAGGTTGCCCTTGCCGACCTTTACATGGCTCCCTTTTTGTGAAATTTTATACCAGCCGTTTCTCAGGTAAAGGGCCAGCATCTCTTTTCCGCTTAATGGCATAATCCTCTCTTACTCCGGCAAATATAATGCCAATTATAATTGGTGTCAATAGATTTTATCACTTTTCCAGGATTGATGGGAAACCGTTTCATTAATAATAATTTTTTCTTAACAACAGTTGTTCCCTATACACAGGGAGCCCCTGCGGGGGCTTATCTTCAATAAAAGAGGCTGTCCCTGCGGAACAGCCTCTTTTACTTATTCAGATGATTTTTATACTAACAGACCCTGAACTTACCTATCTCCCTGTCGCCTTCAACAACGTGGATCGCGCATGCAAGGCACGGATCAAATGACCTTACAACCCTTGCACCCTCAATAGGATTATTTGGATCGCTTATTGGTGTACCGATAAGCGCCTGTTCAACCGGTCCCCTGCCCCCCTTGTCATCCCTGGGACTGCAGAACCATGTTGTAGGAACTATCGCCTGGTAATTAGCAATCTGCCTGTTCTTAATAACTATCCAGTGGCCAAGAGCGCCGCGGGGAGCTTCGATGAGTCCTTCACCTTCACCCTCTTCAGGAATATCATAGCTGTTCCTTGTCTTGCCGCTGTCAAGCTCATCGAGCCATTCGTAACACTGTTTTGCTATAAGTTTGCACTCAATTACCCTTGATGCATGACGGCCGAGCGCAGAAAGAGCAGCAGGGACTTCAGCATTAAAGTTTTTAAGCATCGCATTGAGCTCGCGCTTGACATCTTTATTTCCAGAATTAAGCGCAACAACTATCCTTGCGAGCGGGCCGACTTCCATGGGTCTGTCATCGTATCTTGGAGCCTTGACCCATGTGTATGCCCCGGACTTGTCCGGATCACCGACAGTTTCGCCTTTAAGCGGATGCAGGTTGGAACCTGACCTGTACCTTGCGTACCTGACCTGTTCCCTGATCTTTGAAGTATCAAGTTTCTCAAGTTTTCCGCCTGATACAAGACCCTGTTCAAACATAAAGTTCTTGCGGTCTTCATCCTTGTCAAAGAGTCCATAAGACATGAATGAGTCGTATCTGCCGAGCTTGAAATATTCGGGGAATGCTTTCGCAACAGCAATTACATGACCTGCATATACCTCATTAACGAATTCTTCAACTTCCTTGAGGTTGCTCTTGTAATTTTTAATTCTTTCCCTTGTGGGTTCTGTTGTAACTCCGCCCGGTACCATTGATATCGGGTGAGGTGCTCTTCCGCCGAATGCGGCAACCATCTGGTGGGCCTTCTGCCGTATATCGAGCGCCTTGACATAACCTGCTATGGCATCAATGTTAATATCTGTATTTTTGATGTAGAAATCTTTCCCTTCATACCTGGGGAGGAACGGACCTGCTGCAGTCAGTTCATCAACACGTCCCTTCTTCACTTTAAGTTCATTATTCACCCAGTCCCTGATTCTGACCATACCTGCATCAGATCCCTTGTACTGGAGTATTGCAGTTATGTCTACATAGTCAAGTGCTGCCAGGTGATAAAAATGAAGTATGTGAGACTGCAGAAAGTTCGCACCAAGGATCAGGTTCCTGAGAAGCCTGCCATTCTTTGTGGGTTTGATTTTAAACGCGTCATCAAGGCACCTGCTTGATGCCTGACCGTGAGAAACAGGGCACACGCCGCATATCCTCATTACAATCTGCTGCGCATCAACGGGATTTCTCCCCTGAAGGATAGATTCATATCCCCTGTACATGTCGCCGCGGCACCTGGCATCAACAACCTTACCGTCCTGTACATCCATCTCGATCGAGAGGTGACCTTCTATTCTTGTTAAAGGATCTATTAAAACTTTCTGACTAGCCATTGATCACACCTCCGAGACCTTTTTTAGCGGCAACACGCACTAAGTTTCCGGCCTTTTTATTATCAGCGTGAAGCCTTTCATAAATTCCCCTCTTCCCGAATTCAGGAAATACGCTTTCGGTACAGCCTATACATCCTGAACCGCAGTCTGTACATGAATTGGCGCCGTTGTTCCACTTCCTTACAGGTATATCGCAGCCTGTATCCATGCCAAGGCAGCCCAGCTCATAAAGACATCCCTTCTCGCCCCACTCTTTTGCAAAAATACCGCGCTTGTAATAGTAAAGCCTTTCGCAGTTTTCATGGACTGTTTTACCGTAGTACATCACAGGCCTGTTGTATTCATCAAGTTTAGGCATACCCTTGAGGAGAACATGAAGCAGGGTGCCCACCATCCAGTCCGGGTGCGGAGGGCATCCGGGTATATTCAGCACGTTTTTCCTGCCTTTAAAAAGCTCCTGTACAGATATTGCACCTGTCTGGTTTTCACCGTTTATCCGGTTCTTTGCTGCGGGTATACCGCCGTAAGAAGAACATGTACCGACCGAGACTATTGCTACGGCATTTTTACCAAGCTCCTCAACCCACTCCCTTACACCAACACCTTTACCTGTTTTCTCGTTTTCACCAATCGTGCAGAAAATGTCGCCCTTTGTAGGAATTGCTCCTTCCACCAGAAGAACAAAATCCTTTCTCTGTTTTTTAACTGCTTCTTCAAGCACCTGTGTTGCAGCATTACCTGTACCGCCCATAATTACTCCCTGGTAATTAAGACTGATATGCTCGGTAATAACTGATACGATATCCGGATTCAGTTTATTGAGCAGTGATACTGAACAGCCTGAGCATGAAAGACCTTCAAGCCAGATCACATTAGTACGCGCAGATGCATTTTCAAGAGCTTTCTTGCAGCCCTGTATCATTACGCCCGGAAAAGCAAGGGCAGCAGATGTTCCGCCCATAATTTTCAGGAAATCCCGCCTGTTTAATGACATAAATTCCTCCTTCTTTTTTACACCGCAGCTTTGAGTATCTCTTCAACAGCCCGCGGTATTGATTCCCTGACGGAATCACTAATGCCTATAGCAAATGAAGTATAATCTTCGGGCACAATGCCGATAATTTCAACTTCAGGGTCTTCACCCATAAGCTTAAGCATATCTACTAATTTTTTAACCCCCAGGTCATGAAGCGAGTAAATATAATTCCGGCTGACAAGATGTTCTGCGGAAAACCGGTAGATACTTCCCGGTTTGTCTTCAGTCTTGAGAGCATCAACAATTACTATTTTCCTCCTCCCTGACATTAATGGCAGAAGATCAAAACCGAATGTTCCGCCATCAGCAAATTCCACATTATCAGGTAAAACTTCACCTGATTCAATAATGTGGTTTACCACATGAACACCGATACCTTCATCCATGTGAAGGATATTCCCGATGCCCAGAACAAGTACCGCTTTTACAGCAGAGTTCCCGGCAATGGCAGTATCAGCATATTCTAGTGACACTGCATGCATTCCTGGGGCCCTTTGCCCTTGCTGATATGGCAATCCACACATAGGCCGTGCATTGTTTCATATCCGGCGGAACCATTGTGGCATACGGCACACTGTTTAATCCTCTCATCGTTTCCTTTTTTATGATGACAGTTTTCGCAGTTTAAGCCCACCTCTTCTTCATGAATTTTGTGCGGAAACACCACAGCACCGACCTGGCCTTTATAGATGGACTGTGTATCCACCGGTTTGCCGTAAGCGGTAACCTTGGTTACCACAGTATGGTCAGTGTCTTTCATGTCCACACGCGATTTCCATGAATCGGTTTCACATGAAACAGCAGCAAGAGAAAACAGACAGAGAACAACCGGGAAAAATCTTAAGATTTTCACACCACTTCTCCTTGATATTGTTGTTTTTTAAACTCCGGCAGACTTGTTTTTGTTCTCTTTTTTTTAACAGGAGTCAGGGGCGAAGCCCCTGAAAACGCCCCGCAGGGCTATCCTGAATAACAAAAAAGAGTTTTATAACAAGCCTGATATTTATTCCTTATTCTAATAAATTGTATTGATAAATAAAATAAACCGGTATAAACTATAGTTTTACATATAACATGACATTATGGACATATTAAAATGAACCAGTCAAAATTAATTATCGCAAAGTCATAAATTACTACTCCAGACTATGTTTTAACTTTTTCCAATATATGAAAAAAAGTTAAATTTATTTCGAATAATATTATGCCTAATTAAGCATAATACATTTTAAAAATCAAGCATTTTTTCTTTTCTTCATTCCTCGTGGATAATACGCTATCTATCTGTATAATTCGGATAGGTGGTCAGCATACAGGGTTCAGCCGTTACATTAATTATATACGAATCTGATCATTTATTAAATGTATGGGATAAGGGTACTGCATATTATTGTCCGGGAAATTAAATGACGGGATTGAAAAACTTCATAGAACAGGATGTGTTATGGCGGATTATTGAATGGGCGATAAATATTGTGGGTTGCCGGGGGCTCGAACCCCGAACCTACTGATTAAGAGTCAGTTGCTCTACCAGCTGAGCTAGCAACCCGTAAATTATCACTTTTATCAAAATGATTACTACATTTTATTTAAACTCTCAATTATTAGTCAATCTATATTCACGACACAATGGAAGGGAAATACAAAAAAGTGGCTAAATATGCAGGCTGCTAAAAACAAATCCCCCCGACAGACCGGGGGATTTGTTCAGGTTGCTTTATGCTGAGGCACAAGGATTCGAACCTTGGATGACGGAGTCAGAGTCCGTTGCCTTACCGCTTGGCGATGCCTCAAAAGTGATGCTGTACAGATAAAAAAGAGTACCTTAAAAATCAATTAAATTATTACAATACAACAGTTTTTATAATAAATTATCTTCAGAAATTATTGAAGATAACCGGGCAAACAGAATCATAAACCGTTCCGGCAAGGTACATTATCTCCTCCTCGGAACGGATAAAATTCTAGTTGTGGTAATCATTACAGCTGGTGAGCTTTTAGCCAACATATGTTATAGCCATATACTGTGTCAGGAGTTTTGTATCCGCATGAGAGATACCATGACAACGGAAATAAACTTAAAAGTCCCGTTCTGTCACCTGTGACAGACAGTGCAGTTATTATTCATTTTATACGTTGTATGGCAGTAAATACACTGTTTCATCAGCTTTTCCCCTTTAAGACTTACAGTTTCACTGGAGTTTGCCTTGTCGCCATGACACAGATCGCATCTTAACTTCGTTGTGCTGTCTGCCAGGTTTGTGGTTACCTTGACCTTGTGACTGTAGTAGAAAAATTCAGATTTATCCGCCCTGGATGTCCATGGTTTATCTTTATCCGTCCACGAATCAAACATGGTCTTCTTTCTCGGATTCGTCCTGCGGTCATTGCTGAAAAGATCTCCATTGCCCCTGTGGCACTCTATACAATCGCCAATAGATGGAAGGCCCCGGAATACTCCAGTTACGTCATATTTATGGCATGTCCCACAGTCTTTAATGTCGTAATTCTGAACATGGGTTTTATGGCTGAAGGGAATTTCTTTAACTTCAGCAGCTTGAGTTGGCTTTTTACATGATGTTACGGAAAATCCCAGTATAACACATGCTAACATTACACGGGGTTTAATAAAAGACAATAATGAACGTTTCATGAAAATTCTCCTTTAAAATCAGAATTTTTTAAGGTCAAAAAACTGATTATATATTTCCGGTCACAGCTCATAGCAGTAATAGTGTACCGGCTTCATCAGAGTTTGTACTGATGAAGCCGGGTATAATTCCGCAGCTGTACTCATTGTCCGACCGGCACTGTTTTTTACAGCATTCCTTTCGTGCCGGTTATATATTAAACAAGTGAAGCATTTTTTCTATGTTCATCCAGTGCCGCGAAATGCGGATACATTTTACGATCATGGGTGATAAGATAAATGGCCCTTACACCCTCTTCGTCAAGAAGAGCCGCTTCAGGGAATTCCTCCTGCACTTTTAACAGCCTTGCTTTGGCTATCGCCAGTATTTTATCCCTTTCGCCGAATTGCATTGCGCCTGTAATGCATGTCTTCACACACATGGGCAGCTGATTTGCTTCGACCCTTTCAAGGCACATGTCACACTTATTGATGATTTTTGTCTCAGGGTTCCTGCGCGGTACATTATACGGGCAGTACTCCTTCATCATGAGAAATCCTTCATCGGAAATTTTTCTTGTTTTCTCTGTGAATATTACCGCGCCTGTTTCTTTATCTATTACGACCGCATCCTTCACATGGCCGTCCGCGGCAAGTTTGCAGGGCGGTTCAACGCAGTGACGGCACTGATCCGGAAAAAAGTTCCAGAAAACGCGGTCTTTTATTTTAAATTCTGTAAATTTAACAACTTTATAATTAAGATGGTTAAGATCAGGCGGATTCTGATGACTGCCCCAGCCTAATTGTTTTGTACGGTTTGGCCCGAATCCCTGCCATTCTTTACATGCGACCTGGCATCCCCTGCACGCGGTACAGCGTGATGTATCTATAAAAAATGATTTAGACATGGTTTCCTCCTGTCATTTCGTCTTCTGATGTTACCCCTTCAATTGCCAGCTCTGTTATCATGTCAGCTTTCCTGATATTTACCTGGCATGCCTTTGCTTCGTAGATTGTTGTGTTCGGATCACCCGCGTTGATTGTCAGCCGGTTCGTTGTGTCACCGCAGCCCTTCTTTGTCCATCCGAACGCAAACGGCATACCGATAAGGTGAACCGTCCTGCCCTGAATTTTAAATGGTGTTATGCGGACTGTAACCATAGCGGCTGCCTCGACACGCCCCCTTGCGCTTTCAACAATGATCGCGTCCCCGTTTTTAATTCCTTTTTCCTTTGCGAGTTCATGGCTCATCTCAACATAAAGCTGGGGCTCAGCCTCGAGAAGAGCAGGGTGGTTTCTTGTTTCACTTCCGCTGCACCAGTGTTCGGTCATACTGTACGTAGTGAGTACTATAGGGAACCTGAGATCGCCTGGAGCCGCAATTTTGTCATGATCACTTACAAGTACCTTCATGCACGGATTACTCAGCTGGCCTGAAAAATCATGCCTTGTGAGCGGAGTTTCTGCGGGCTCATAGTGCTCGGGAAAAGGACCGTCCACAAGTCCCGGCCCGAAAAGACGTCCGAGACCTTCAGGCTGCATAATGAATGGATACTTCCCGCCCTTCTGAGACATCGGGGGCATGCCTCCGTCAGGTGTATCTCCAACCCATTTTCCGTCCTGCCATTTGACTACAACCCTTGTGGGATCATACGGCTGGCCGTTCATGTCACAGGATGCCCTGTTGTAAAGAATCCTTCTGTTTGCCGGCCATACCCATGAAAATTTCGGGAAGAGACCTAAATTTTTCTCAAGAGGAGTCTGGGTATGACTACGCCGTTTCATCATGTTGCCTTCTTCGGTAAAGCTGCCGGTATAAATCCAGCATAAAGATACTGTTGACCCGTCGTCTTTGAGTTCTGTAAAGCTGCTGAGCTGTTTACCTTTATCAGGCCCGCTTACATAATAACCATTTACTTTTTTCGCTATTTTTTCAGCGTCGTATTTTTTGTACCAGTCCAGGTTAACAATAGGCTCTTTGAATTTCCCGCCCTCTTTTTTATAAAGTCTGACGAGCTCATTCATAATATCTATTATTATCTGTCCCATTGGCTGAGATTCACCCCTTGGAGCAGTTGCCTCATTATGCCAGAGTATCCAGCGCCCGCTGTTTGCTACACATCCTTCTTTTTCAGCACGGTGTGCTGCTGGGAAAAGGAAACATTCTGTCTTAATCTCCTTTGGATTCATTCCCGGACCATGCCAGAAATCGGTTGTTTCATTATGGTAGATATCCCCGAAGTAAATAAAATCAAGGTTTGCCATTGCTTTTCGTGTTTTATTAGCGTTCGGTATACTCTGGGCCGGGTTGGAACCAAAGATAGAGGCACCTTTAATCTTACCGTTATATATATCCTCCCATGCGAACAGAAAAGAGTTATCTCCCTTATCCCATGCTGTTGCCTGATCGAGTTTGGGTAACCAGTTATAACCGAAACCATTTTCTTTTGTAGCTGCTTTACCGTACCATCCTTTCAGCAGGCTGGTCATGTATTTTGGTTTGTTCTGCCACCAGTTTGCGCTCATGGGATCTTTGCATGTTGGAGTATTATGCTTGTTATAATCTTCAAGCGTGGGTTCATTTGCCCTAGGCATATAGAGGTAACCCGGAAGACTATAGTAAAGCATCGCATGGTCAGTTGAACCCTGGACATTAGGTTCTCCTCTCATAGCATTAACGCCGCCGCCTGCTATACCTATATTGCCAAGCAGCAGCTGAACAATACCGCCGGTGCGGATATACTGAACGCCCACTGTATGCTGTGTCCATCCCAGGGCGTACATGATTGTTCCCGCTTTGTCCGGCCGGCCAGTAGCTGCAAATGCTTCATATGTCTTGCGAAGATTTTCCTGTGAAACACCTGTCACAGACGATACACGGTTGAAATCGTACCTTGAATAATGTTTTTTTAAGAGCTGGAAAACGCACCTTGGATTCTTTAGTGTTTTATCAGTTTTCACATTTCCGTCTGCGTCAGTTTCATACTGCCAGCTGGATTTATCATACAGTTTTGTTTTAGGATTATATCCTGAAAAAAGACCATTGTTGAAACCGTATTTACTGTTTATAATCAGCGAGGCGTTAGTGTAGTTGAGCACGTAATCATAGAAGTATTTGTTATTATCGAGGATATACTTAATCATACCGCCCATGAACGCAATGTCAGTTCCGGAACGCAATGGCACATGGAAATCTGAACGCGCGGATGTCCTTGAGAATTTGGGGTCAACATGTATAATCTTCGCGCCCCTCTCCTCTTTGGCCTTGAGTACCCACTTAAATGTCATAGGGTGGTGCTCTGCTGCGTTACTTCCTATAATAAGGGCGCAGTCCGTGTTTTTAATATCAATATAGTGGTTGGTCATTGCCCCGCGTCCAAAGCACTGGGCCAGGGCGGGCACAGTTGAACTGTGACAGACTCGCGCCTGGTGGTCAATGTTCACAACACCCATGGCGGCAAGGGCCTGGCGGTGGACAGCTAGTTCTTCATTGCTCATCTGGGAAGACCCTGCGTGGAAGAATTCATCACAGCGGTTTACAACCTGGCCTTCGGCATTTTTTTCTTTAAAATACTTGTCCCTGGTGTCTTTAATGCGTCTTGCTGTCTGTTTGACCATCCAGTCCCAGTCCTTGACTTCCCACTTGTCGCTGAAAGGCGCGCGGTACAGTGGTTTGAGTACCCGCTTATTATCATTGATCTGGGACAGCATTGCTGAACCCTTTGCGCAGAGAGCCCCTTCGCTTACAGGATACATAGGATCACCCTCGGTGCTCACCACCTTCCCGTATTTTACGTGGGCGATATACTGGCAGATAACCGAGCAATAAGGACAGCTTGTAATTACCTCTTTTGCGCCGCTTGTTTTTAATTTTTTCGCGTAAGATTCTGTTACCAGATAACTTACGCCAAGGCTGCCCAGGGCTATTGCCCCGGCACCGGCGCCAGTTACTTTTAATAAATCCCGGCGTGTTAACTTCATCTAAATCCTCCTCGTATTTATTTTTAATTAATTGTAAAAATAATTCTTAAACATTTATAGTGAAAACATGTCCCGCGTTCACAGAGAAACCTGGCGGGCCATGTCAGGGGCGAATCCCATGAACCGGACTCAGCCCATAACCTGTTAAATCCTTTCTACTTTTACGGCACACGCCTTGAACTCAGGTGTCTTTGTGACTTTGTCCGAGAAGTTGCTTGTAAGCCAGTTACAGTTTCCCTCCCTGTAGTGGAAGGTCATCCAGACCATCCCGGCCGGGATTTCATCCGTCACACGGGCTGGAACTTTTACTTCACCACGTCTCGATTTAACTCTGACTATTTCGCCATCTTTAACACCCAGCCGCGCCGCATCTTCAATGGAGATATCAGCTGTTTCACGCTTAAATATAAGATCCATACCGCTGCGGCCTGTCTGTGTCCTCGTATGATACTGTGATAGTCTTCTGCCTGTACTGAGTATAAACGGATAATCTCTATCTTCTACTTCACCCGGAGCAGCCCATTCAATGGCTTTAAGAATACCTTTGCCATGGGTGAATTTTCCGTCACGGTGAAGAACCGCAGATCCGGGATGCTCAATATTGGGGCACGGCCACTGGATTCCATCATTTGCGATTCTGTTGAAAGTAATACCGGCAAACATGGGGCAGAGTACTGCAAGTTCATTGTCGCATATGTCGCGGCCGCTGCTGGAATCCCAGGTATGGCCCATCTTTGCGGCGAAGTCTTTAAATATCATCCAGTTCGGTTTGGATATACCAGGCGCTTCTTTAATCTTTCTTACCATACTGACGCGTCTTTCCGCGCTGGTGAATGTCCCCTCATCCTCGCACCATGATGCGGCAGGGAGAATTACGTGGGCAAATTTAGTTGTCTCATTTGGGAATATGTCCTGCACAACAAGGAATTCAGCTGATTCAAGGCAATGTTCAGTATGTGTAATATTAGGTTCCGCATTTGCCAGGTTTTCACCGAATATCCACAACGCCCTGATTTTTTTTGAAGGCAGGGCCGCAAGCATGTCCGGTATCATAAGTCCAGGGCCTGTTGGCAGATCCGACACACTCCATGCCTTTTCAAATTTTGCTTTAGCTTCGGCATCTGTAACTTTCTGGTAGCCGGGGAACACATTAGGTAGTGCGCCCATATCACAGGCGCCCTGGACGTTGTTTTGTCCACGGAGAGGATTAACTCCTCCGAATTCCAACCCCATGTTGCCAAGCAGCATCTGCAGATTGGCGCAGCTCATTACATTGTCAGTACCGCATGTATGCTCTGTTATACCCAGTGTATAGATAAGCATTGTCGGTTTTATGGATGACATCTGCCTTGCAATTCTGATAATCATTTCAGCGGAAACTTTACTTATTTCTGCAGCTTTTTCAGGGGGATATTTCGCGACCATAGCTTTCAGCTCATCAAAACCTTTACAGTTTGCATCAACGAATTTTTTATCGTAGAGATTTTCAGCAATAAGAACATTCATTATACCGTTAAGAAAGGCAACGTCAGTACCGACTTTTATCTGCGCAAAAATATCAGAACGTTTTGCCAGTTCATTTTTTCTCGGATCAACAACAATCAGCGGAGCACCCTTCAAGTGAGCCTGTTTCACAAAATATGATGCCACAGGGTGAGCTTCTGTCATGTTTGATCCGATAACAAAAAGCTGTTTCGCGTTTTTAAACTCACCGATTGAATTACTGCTGGCACCTGATCCGAAAGAAGCGGCAAGACCTGCAACCGTCGGCGCGTGACATACCCGTGCACAGTGGTCAATATTGTTTGTTTTAAATACAGCCCTGAACAGCTTCTGCATATTGTAGGAATCCTCGTTGATACTCCTCGCGCAGCTAACGCCTGCAACAGCATCCGGGCCGGACTCTTTTATTATCTGTGTAAATTTAGATTTTATGAGATCAAAAGCTTCATCCCAGCCCGCTTCTTTAAACTCACCATTCGCCTGCCTGATTAACGGAGTCGTGAGTCTCTCCTTTGAATAAATAAAATCATAACCGAAACGTCCCTTAACACATAGGTGCCCGTCATTCGGTTTTCCGCTCTCAACACCTTTTATACGGACGATCTGATCACCGTTCAGATGAAGTTCCTGCTGGCACCCGACACCGCAGTACGGGCAGGTTGTTCTCACCTTTTTCAGGTTATCAAAGGCTCTCCCTTTACCGACACGCTTCTTTTCGTAAAGGGCGCCTACCGGGCATACCTGCACGCACTCGCCGCACTGAACACATGAAGATTCACCCATAAGTTTATCATCATCGCAGATAACTGCCGTATGCCCGCCCCTGTAGCCGAAATCCAGAACTTCATTCACAACAAGGCGGTTACACGCCTCAACACATCGTCCGCACTGAATACATTTATTCCCGTCCCTTATTATCATCGGTGATGAATCATCTTTAGGTTCGTATTCCTTAACCTGGAAGGCAGGAATATCTATACCGAGATGATATGCGGCATCCTGAAGTTCACAGTCACCGTTTCTTTCGCATATAAGACAGTTGTGGTTGCCGTTGGAAAGAAGCAGGTTCACAACCATTTTACGCGCCTCAATGACTCGCGGACTTTTTGTTGATATTTTCATGCCTTCAGCCGGAACCATTGAACATGCCGTCTGAAGGTTTCTTGTTCCATCAACTTCAACAACGCATACCCTGCACATGCTCGCGGAGCCCAGTTTGGGATGGTAGCAGAGTGAAGGAATATATATACCGTTCTCCCGGGCTATCTGAAGTACTGTTTTTGTCCCATCAATGGCAAATTCTTTACCATCAATAAAAATCATCTTACTCATTGTCATTTCCCCTCTTTAATCACTTAATTTCATTTAACAGGCAATTCCAACTCATGATAGAACCCTCTGACTATTGCCGGAACTGGAACCGAAAACTTCTCCTGCATGGCAGAGCGTTAAATATTATTTATATTTTTTGTAAAAATTCAAAACCACACATACCGTGCGCATTACTGCAGACACGGCTGCACATCAGATTTTATAAACCATGGGGTATTCGCGAATTGGCCGGATTAACTGTCAGGGATTATTTATGCTGTTGCATCAGTAGCATTTATGTGGAGATTTCTGCAGCGAAGACAGCATTATCAGTCCTGAGCCTGTTAGCTTCCGAACTGAACCATCAGACAGAACCTGTCCGATAAGCTCGCCGCATCATTGTCGACGCGAATAAACCATGCTGTACTCCTGTTGAAAATTTCGGATTTAAAATAATAACATTTATTATGCTAAATTAAACATAATCAAAATTCAGTTTATTTTTATTTGTATTGTCATATCCGGCACAAAAGAATATATTGCAATAACTTTTTCAATATTTTGTATTAATATTATTAATGATGATAGCATCCCGGATAATCCACAGCAAAAATAATTCGTCGTAATCATTATCATGCTAGTATTTATGGGATTATAACTAATTAAAACACTTTAAAGGCAGCATCCCATATTGATAGGGGCGCCAGTTCTGACAATTGAGATAAAAAAATGTCAGCTCCTGCAACATTGTCAGACTTAAAAATATTACACTGAGGAGTATAACAAAAAGGAGTTGATACAGCAATGGGAAATACAGTCTTCCATTATTTCAGGGTCATATAATCAGCGGTGAGTGTGTATTAAAATTTACTTTTTGAAACTAATGTTTCACCTGATTGTTTATCTTTATTCAGCATGTTCTAATCAGGTGAAAACACAATACAGTGAATATGATGTTATTTTAAAATTAAAATCATATTCTCATAGAATTAGATAAAGGCGTAAACCATAAGATCTGCTTTCAGCGCAAAGACAGTAATACATCAGAATATCTTCGTCATCATCTCCCGGCTTCTCTTTTCTGCAAATTCAAGTATATCATTGTGAAGAGCATTAAACTCCTCCATGAACTTCTTCCCGAATTCAGTGAGTTTATATCCCTCTTTATTGCTCTCTTTTTCAATGAGTTTTTCACCGATTATCTCTTCTGTCTTTTTGATTTTACCCCACGCACCCCTGTATGATATACCCATTGCCTCGGCAGCAAGCTTCAGGGAACCCAGTTCTTCAATTTTCATCAGCAGGTCATACCTGCCCTGTCCAAAATATACACCGTTGTCCTTTTCAAGCCAGACATGCATTTTAATTTCAGGTGAATCACCGGGCTGTTTCTTTTTATTCATACCGTCACTTCCTTTTTTTAACTTTTGTCCCAGACGCTGTAATAATCCCGGCAATGAAACCGGACAGGTGGCTCTCCCATGAAACCTGCGGTATTGTTGGTAAAACACCGAATACCATCCCTCCATACAACACCAGGACTACTACAGATATTATGACAGATCTTAAATCCCTGCGGAACAGACCCGCAGTAACAAGAAAACCAAGCATGCCGAAAATGACTCCGCTGGCACCCAGGTGCACAGAATCAGCCCTGCCGATAAGCCAGGTGCCTGCACCGCCGAGGATTATTACAGGAACCAGGGTAAAGTATACCCGCTTCTCTTCAAGCAGAATCATGAAAAAACCGAGTACAAGCAGACCTATGGAATTTTCTGTTATATGAACCAGGTCATGGTGCAGGAACGGCGCACAGATTATTCCTGGCAGTCCCGCAACAGTCCTGGGGATTATACCGAAACTGTTAAGGGGAAAAATCCTGCTCAGAAAAAAAACAATCCATAGGAAAATTACAAGATAAATAATCTTTTTATAGGCAGACCAGAAATTTTTCATTCTTTAATATACCCTTTTAAATAAAATACTGATATTGTATTCAGCTCAATTCAACATAATTTACAGCCAAAATTAGCATAATAAATTCATCAATGTCAAGTAATATTAAATACAGTTAAACCTTATAATGGTGCAGCTTTATCAATCACGGTGTGTGATTTTAATCTTTTATTAAAAATTGTAGAAAAATAAAATGATATAATGTAACTTGTCACCATACAAATCTCACCGGAGATAACCATGAAATTTAACACCTCCAGAATTAAACCTTTTATCGTGGCGCTTGCATCGATTATACTTTTCCAGACAGCTCTTTCTGCAGATACCTACAAAATTGTTGTCCTGCCCTTTGACAAGCTGAACAAGGAAAAAAATGATGAACTGGACACACTTGTCATGGGTATAAGTGATACCCTTTCCGGCGCGCTATCAACAGTCGACGGATTCATTATTATTGACGCCGGCAGGGTAAAGCGGCACCTGCTTGAAAACGCAGAGTTCAGTATGGCGATCGGATCTGACGGGACAAAGGACATGGAAAAACTCCGTGAACTCGCGAAGGACAAGCTAGACAGCGATTATATAATTTCAGGTTCTTTCCAGAAGATAGGCGGCAGGATACAGCTGACAGCCAAGTTTATCAATGTCAGCAGCGGCAAGATAATACAGGGAGTTTCGGTAAACGGCAAATATCCAGATGAGATATTCACCCTGCAGGAAAAACTTGCAAGGGAGATAATGCAGAAGATCACCGGCCGCTCTGATGACAAGGGCACACCGGAAAACGATAAGATTGCAGACTACACCCAGTCAACCGGCAACATTGATGCCTACAAAAACTATATCAAGGGGAGGACTGAACAGGTCAAGTACGACATCAGCGACTACCCGAAGGCTGTGGAATTCTACAAGAAAGCCCTCAAGTATGATAAAAAATACGCGCTGGCATGGGCAGGACTTTCAGAGGTCCACGCACTGTGGGGCTACCAGATTAAATACGCTAACGGCGACTGGGAACCCTACCTTAAACTTGCAGTTGAAGAAGGGGTAAAGGCCGTAGAGTTCGGGCCCACTCTCTACCAGACCCACAGGGCGCTAAGTATGGCATACCTTAACAATTCAGATTTTGACAAGGCCCAGCTGCACATAGACGAGGCATACAGGCTGAACAACAGGGATGCCGAGACACTGCAGATAATGGCACAGCTGAAAAATTACGGCTACAAGGAGATGGCTGTTGAGGGAACCGAGTCGAACAAGTACATCAAGCTTTCCCTTGAGTACAATCCTGAACTTATTATTGCGAAATGGTCCCTTGCCCATTCATATTCCACAGTGGGCAACAACCAGATGGCTTTAAAGGAATACAAAGAGGTGCTGAACATCAATCCGAAACATGCACCTTCACTGCACAGTATCGCGCTGATCTACTACGACCTCCAGGACTATAATAACTGTATAATCTATGCGTTAAAAACAGTCGAGGCTGATTCGAAGACAGCACACCACCATTATACGCTGGGACTTGCATATTACCAGCTCAAGGACTGGGAAAAATCTGAAATCGCGCTTAACGATGCCGTAACCATAGACCCCGACTACGTCAACGCCATCATTACGCTTGGACTGGTTTACTATAACAAGGCAGAGTACCCCATGGCGATCACCCTGTACCAGAAGGTTCTCAAAAAAGATCCGAACAACCTGCTGGCGAATTACAACCTGGGACTTGCATACTACCAGCAGAAAAACTGGAACATTGCCATATCCACATTCCAGAAAACAGTCCAGATCGATGCTAAATATACCGATGCATGGTACAGCATGGCCAACTGCTACTGGTACATGAAACAGTGGGAAAAGGCGTACAACACATACAACAAGGTCCTTGAGATCGACCCGAACAACACAGAGGCAAGAAAATGGAGGGACGATTCATTTAATAAATGGAAGACCGGGCAGTAAACCGGTTCTCCGGTCCGATAAAAGTGACTGTCAAAAAGACAGCGTCATTGCGAGGTGCCCGGCACCGTGGCAATCTTTATTTCATACATAGTGTTTAATGTTGAATTTTACTAATACATGACACAAAGTGAGCAATATAACAGATCACCACGTCGACCTCCGGTCTCCTCGCAATGACATCTGATACTTTTTAGATAGCCCTTGTATTCAGGCAGCATCAGCGGCAGCAATTACTACTTCAGGTCAACCAGTTCCTTTTTCCATGTATCAAACTTTTCAGCGTATATCTCGTAGATTTCACCGGTTGTGAGAAATTTCTTTTTTCCGTCGAATATGCGGAACTGCCGTGTCACCTTTTTCTTTTTAAGCAGAAGGTATATTGCCTCAAGGAGCCCCAGCGTCTTACATGCGTCCTCCACAAGTTTCCTGTATGTGAAGATATCAGTACCGAATCCGGCAAGCCCGCGCTTTTCGATTGCTTCTGCCTCCGCGGGGACCTCTCCGGTTGCTATCTTCATCTCCTTGTAAAAATCCTGCAGGAAAAAACACGAGGGTTTCATTGCATTGATGATTTCTTCAGTGACCTGGAAAAATTTTTCCAGTTTATCGATCTCGGAGCCGTCCCCAAGTCCGCTATGCATAAAATGTTCGTTAACCATCGTTACATTATTAATTTTTGTAATAAATGCTTTATCTTGACCGTAAAATTTTCCAAGCAGTGTGGAGTATTGCTTATTTAGCGGAAAATACAGCTGGTAGCTCTTGTTGCGCTGCACAAAGCTGCGCCAGACGCTTGCAAGCCATTTTACCACATCCTGGTTAAGCATAAGGTCGTTCTTGGTTTTCAGGTTATAGATAATATTTGAAAAGAAAAATAGTATATAGTTGCTGCCTGATGCTTTGAAGTAATATTCGCATTCCCGCAGGTGATCGGGATCATTGATGATTTTATCGATTGCCGCAAGACTATCGTCAAGTCTTTCTATGGGACACGGTTCATATTTAAGGCAGAGATAAATTACTTCACCTATCTCCTTGAGCGCCTTGTCAACTATTGCTTTACTATCTGACATTACTGGCCCGCCATTTAATGTTGTATCGTTATTATATTTTTTATTCATTATTTACCCGGAATTATCTCTGAAAATTTTTTTATGCTAAATGTTATGAAGTTACAATTGAGTATATGCTTATTCTCATACAGAGTTTATTTTTCTACAACCATATTTTAAAAAATGTTCATTTTGGCTTAATAATAATGCACTTTCAATTTTGCATAAAACATCTTTTAAAACAACCTGCGGTTTTTATCTCTTTGGCTTGATTCTCTCCCTGATTATTATTAATTTTATTAATACGATTAATAAATATTATCAAATAACATAGGGGCGTTATGAAATACGGGGCACAGAACAACATCGTGGCAAAGGTAAAAAGCATAAAAAGCGGGGATGTTATGGCACAGATTAAATTCGACGTTGTAACCGCTAAAGAGATGAGTTCGGTTATTACCACAGATTCAGTCAAAGCCCTTGATCTCAGGGAGGGGGACACTGTACACCTTGTAATCAAGGCTATACACGTGCTGCCTGTAAAAGAATAAAAAAATCAGTCCCGGCACTCCGGATCTTCAGCGGCACTTTTTGCGGTATTGAGACGGGGTCATTCCGGTAACATCACGGAAAACCCTGTTAAATGAAGATTTGGAGTTGAAACCGGCATTCATGGCAAGCTCGAGAAATGTCCAGTTACAGCGGCCACCACCCGTTTTCCCCATCTCGCTGACAACATGGCGGATACGGTAGCCGTTTACGTATGCATTAAAGTTCATTTTAAGGCGTTCATTAATTGCCTGTGTAAGCTGGTGCCTTGAAACACCAATTTCCCGCGCAACATCTGCTATGGATAATTCACTCTGAAGCCACGGGCGTGCGCTATCCATATATGTTCCCAGCATGTCTGTTATTCTGCCGGCTTCAGACTCATCAAGCCTGGATTTTTCATACTTCTGCCTGAGCATATTAAGAAGAAATATTTTTCTCCTGGCAGAATCCTTCCAGTAGACTGATGCCAGGAGCATTACAGGAATGAAAGTATAAAAGAGGAGTGTGTTTAAAATCTCCCACGTGTAAAGCCCTGATAAAACAAACATCCCCAGCACCTGGATAATCAGCATAATCATGACTATGCTGGTTGAATATAGAAAAGGGAGACTCATAATTGTGCAGAAGTATACAATTACGAATAATGAACCGAGAGGCATACGGTTTCCTGCCGATACCCTGCCGATACAGTCAATGGCAACCTGTGCCGTAAATATCGTCAGTACAACAGATCCGCCTATAACAAAACCGGTTTTTGTATGACGATAACGTAAACCCGCAACTGTTATTAAACCTGCCAGTATAACAGCTGACACCCGCACAATCCATGCAATAACAGCCTGATGCAGCGGAAGTAATGAATAGTCCAGAAATGAGAATAACAAAAAGATAATGAAACCAAATGTATAGCGTTTTATGGAAACAATATGTTCAGAAGCAAGATAGCCATTAATATATTCCTGTTCCAGGGGAGTCGGGAACCTGAGCATTTTAATCCCTGAATCAAGAAGCCCCCGGACCTGATTTGCTATTACTTCACTCATAAGGACCTTTTCATAAAATTTTGACTCAGGCATACCCTGCTTAATGAGCACGGACCTGTGCATTATCACTTTATCCCGCGAAGCGAAACTGTTTCTAATATGCGGGAATAATCCATGACATAATAAACACCCTGTGCATAAAATTTATGATACTCTGATGTATGTCAACAATTATTGATTCCGGATAAGGGTTAAAGCAGCTGTTTATTGGGCTGGTGCCGGGGTGTGAAAAACTAAGGCTATAAAAAAGAATGCCGTTCACTGGCCAGCGGCTGTGAACGGCAGTCCCATGCCCCCCAAAACTCATTAAAGACCGGCGTTTAATTTTTTTTATATTTTTTATATATATTTAATATATGCTTAAATTAATAAAACATGATTATCAGCAAACTCTGCAAATAATCCGGTTCTATTAACTGTTGATTAAACTTAGCAGATTTAATAAAACGTGTCGTCTTATCCGCTAAAATGAGACATTTTTTTATATTTTTTCACTACTGTCCCATAGAATTTAGAGAAATGATAAAAAATGCTATTAATACTCACAGTGTTGTTTAATTATGGAATCGCTAAAGACCGTAAAAAACAATACTTTCAGAGGATTAATAGCATGA
>Ga0116171_10000955_pt1 | contig 29825 bp, 16 predicted proteins | sample AD_JPNHW2_MetaG_FD_89798 | JGI IMG/M metagenome (GOLD analysis project Ga0116171, IMG submission 89798) | Active sludge microbial communities of municipal wastewater-treating anaerobic digesters from Japan - AD_JPNHW2_MetaG | ecosystem: Engineered > Bioreactor > Anaerobic > Digestate | place...
CGCCTGCTGTTGAGTATGCTGGTTTTATTTATCCTGGTCAGGCTTACCCGCCATGCTTCGGATAAATTTATGTATAAAGTATTTTTGAGGCCTGAAAAAAATCAAAATCCGAAATATAACTGATCAGGAGAACTCTTCACAAGAGCAGTAAACAAATCAATTGATGATAACTATCGGAATATTATAATCCCGATTCCCGCCTAAAATTCTCAGAAAATATATTCCGCTTTGAAGCCTTGAAACATCTATCTTGTTTTCATTTCCTTGCACGCCTGTAACAGATAATATTAGCCGGCCTGTAACATCATAGATATCCAAAGTCTTTTTCTGTAAAAAATCATCGGTGGTTCTTATCACAAATGATCCTTGTGCCGGATTGGGAAAGACATTTACTGCCAATGAACCAGCCTTTTTTTCATCTATAAAAACTGGGGACTCGCCGAACACATCCTGCAGAATATATTGCATCACCACTTTCGATTGTATGCTATCCATATAATACAAAGGAAACGACAACAAAACCGCATTATAATCACCGCGATATTCCACCCCTACCGGCAATCCTTTCATAGCACCCTGAATGTTTGTGCTATCATAATCAGTATGGTACGAATAAACCGCGCTTCCCTCTGCTGAAGGATATACCGCTTGTATATTAAATAAATGATGATTATAGGCCGGATACGTTTTATTTGTATCCACATCCAGCATGTGATAACCGGTTATAAGAGGCAACCCGCCGATAAATACAGCACCGGTCAAATATTTTGTAGAGTCGGTTTTCAGCATATCATGTAAAAAAGACCCTTCCCGCCAGGTATGTTGCAAGTCGTCGGTATAATCTAACATTTTTGAGGGCTGAAAAATGGTAAAAAAAACATTACCTCCCAATTGCATATATTGTCTCAATTCCGGGAGTGAACTGCGAAGTTTGGGGATGATATTCGCTCTATTGATATGCCACACCACCGATGAATACGGCCCAAGCCCGGCAAGAGTCACAGGACCATTTTGTGTGGCATCATATTCGGTTATATTGAAATCGCTGCACAAATAACGATAATAAGCATCGATTACCGAATCCGGCGGATCAAAAAAACCACCTTCCGAATCATCAACAATCAGTATTCCCTGATCGAGGTTCACAATAGCCGGACTGTCATTCAGCTCAATTTTAATCCCTTCGCGCCCTTCAGTATTCACTGCAGAAACCGAAATATAATAAAGGGAATCTGTTGTTAAACCGGAAAGGTTAAGTGAAGTGTCGGCGGTAGCATAAACAGTGTCGTAAGTTAATGGCGAGGTCCCAATGTACACCCTGTACCCTGCAATGTTATTTTCCGGATTCGGCCTCCATCTTGGAACCAACGAATGCCCGTCGCCCGGATTGGAAATTTCAAAATCCACCAATGTGGGAATTAAGGATGAGTTCATAAGCATAGCACAAGCCAATCGGGCTATCTCCCTGCAATAAAGCCCATTGATAGTGCTGTCTACATCAGCCAAGGTATGATAATAAGGGCTGAAATAATCTTCCTGCAGAAATATGGCTGGTAAGCCTGCAAGAAAGAAAGGGTCGCTGTCGGAACCAATCGGTTCATTAAAAAATAGATTAAAAGTGCCCAACTGCGTATATTCGGCAGCAATTTCCGCCCCCATACCGCAAATCCATTCATTACCCAAATAATTATTAAACTGAAGCAGCCAGGCCGTATCGGCAGGTTCGTGACCGACCATATCCAGATTGAACATAATTTCCAGTTTTTCATTACCCGCCACAATGTCCTCAACAAAATGATGGCTGCCGAATGTTCCCAACTCTTCCGCATCAAAAAAGACAAACCTCATAGTGGCCGGCGAAGAAAAATTCTTTTCTTTCAGCACTCTTGCTATTTCCAGAACTGCAGCAGTTCCGGAGGCATTATCATCAGCACCGGGACAAACAAGATAGGGATCGTAACCTCCAAATTGCAGGATATCATCATAATGGGCCCCGATAACATAATGCACTTCAGGGCTGATCAGCCCACTGAGTTCCGCAATAACGTTATATTGCGTGTTTGTGATCATGGTACCGCTTCCCACCGGCCATTCTACAGTTATTTCAAACGAATCAAGCACTGCATTGGCATAACCGAACGAGATCAATTTGTGCTGCAGCCAGAGAGAAATATCTTTATGGCCGGGAGCAAGCAAAAAACGAGTACCATATGCCTGCAGATGCTGGATGTGGCTCATTATAGAATCGGCATTCATATCCGTAAGCACATCACCGATCAGGGAATCATGCACTGCTATTTTTATGACACTTGAATCAATGTTTTCAATGGATGCCGGCAAGGAAAGAAATGCATTTGTCGTGTTTGTTTGGGGTAAAGCAATGTGTTGACTCCCGGGGCAAATATGCATACTGAGGCATAAAAACAAAATGGTGAATATTTTTTTCATAGATATTCATTTATTTATTATAAAATAAAAATAAAAATTCTGAACACCGTATGGAATAATAAATCAGTTTAGGGTAAATATTCTCAAGTTAACGGTAAAAAGTCGATGAAAATCAAAACCAAACCTTAAGAAAAACCAGAGGTCTTGAATAAAAATAAACAAATCAAATCAGAGTATTACAATTTTAGATGCTGATAACCCTCCAAAAAATACTTTGCAGTTTTTGATAATTCAACCGGAAAATGGTTGTTTTGCAGTTTTCAGCATTTGGGGCGTTCACTCTTGTACCGGAGTGTTTTGACAGGTAATAGCAGATTCAATGCTAACGGTCAATTTTTACATTAAAAGCATTCAGGCCTTTAACTCCTTTTTCTACTTCAAAAATTACCTTATTGTTTTCTTTAACAGGTTCCAGTAATCCTCTCATATGGAAAAAAATGCTTTCCTGAGTGTCAATATCTTTAATAAAACCAAAACCCTTTGACTCATTAAAAAATGTAACGATCCCTGTACGAATTTTGTTTTGCGGCTCTGCATCATTTTTTCGTTGAGTTTTTATTTCGATGTCTTCGGGATTTAATTCTTCTCTTTTTGACAAATCCTGAGGTTCAGAAGTAATGTTTCCATATGCGTCCACATAAGCAATCATATCATCTAAACCACCACCCTGCCTGCTGCTTTCTTTTCTTTCCAGTCGTTTTTTTTCTTTTTCCTGTCTCTTTTTCGCTTTGTTTTGTTGAATTTCCTTTTTATTACCTGCTGAGTACATTCTGCCCATGTCGTAGAATTTATATGTTTAAAAAAATTAATAATATCCAAAATATCCGGCAAACCACTGGCAAGTATAACAAATACGCCGATTTAATAATCGCAGGATGGAATAACTAAAAACAAATAGTTCGCCCCGGTTGTTATCGAGCCCAAAGATAACAAAAAAACAATTATAAAATCAATAATCCTGAAGTTGGCGAAGTTCTGCAAAAATGAAATATTACCCGAAGGCGATAATCCTTAGCGAACCCGGGTGCTCATTAAAAAAGTATCCTACAGATTTACAAATTCAAATTCACCATTTTTCAGACGCAATTCCACCTCGCTATCTTTCTGTATGCTGCCGGCAATTATTTGGGTAGCCAGTTTATTCATTACTTCCTGCTGAATTACCCGTTTAACAGGCCGTGCGCCATAGTTGGGATCATAACCCATAACGGCAATTTTAGCAAGCGCGGCTTCGGTGATAGTGAGTCTGATACCATTTTGTTCGAGCATCTTCTGTACACCGCTCAACTGCAGACTTACGATTTGTTTTATTTCATCCCTGCTCAGTGGTCTGAACATTATAATCTCATCGATACGGTTAAGAAATTCAGGTCTGATAGTTTGCTTCAGCAAAGTGATGATTTCGGAACGGGTTTCGTTAATTATCCTATCGCGGTTTTCATCGTTGATGTCTGCAAATTTTTCCTGGATTATGTGCGAGCCGATGTTGGAAGTCATAATAATGATGGTATTCCTGAAGTCGGCAGTACGGCCTTTGTTGTCGGTCAATCGGCCATCGTCGAGCACCTGAAGCAAGATATTAAACACATCGGGATGGGCTTTTTCAATTTCGTCGAGCAACACCACCGAAAAAGGTTTCCGGCGCACGGCTTCAGTCAGTTGGCCGCTTTCTTCGTATCCCACATAACCCGGAGGCGCGCCCACAAGACGCGACACCGTATGCCGTTCCTGGTATTCTGACATATCGATACGCACGAGGGCATTTTCGTCGCTGAAAAGGTATTCGGCCAGGGTTTTAGCCAGTTCTGTTTTGCCTACGCCGGTGGTACCCATAAACAAAAAGGATCCGATAGGTTTTTTAGGGTCCTGCAAGCCGGCACGGCTGCGACGAATGGCATCCGACACGGCGGCAATAGCTTCCTCCTGCCCAACCACTCTTTTGTGGAGTTCACTTTCGAGATGCAGTAATTTTTCTTTTTCGCTTTCGAGCATTTTACTCACGGGAATGCCTGTCCATTTTGAAACTATCTCGGCTATTTGCTCGGCATCCACTTCTTCGTTTATCAATGATGAACCGGCTTTCTGTTCTTTAAGTTTTTCCAGGGCGGCCTCAGCTTCCTTTATTTTGCCGTACCTCAGTTCGGCCACGAGGCCGTAATTACCCTCGCGTTCTGCAGCTTCGGCCTCAAACTTATAGTTTTCTATATCTTTTTTCCGCTGCTGAATATTTTCCACCACTTCTTTTTCCTGCTGCCATTTGGCCTTCATGCCACTGTGCTCATCTTTCAGCACGGCAATCTCATTATTTAGCATTTCGAGTTTTTCCTTATCGTTTTCTCTCTTGATGGCTTCACGTTCTATCTCCAGTTGACGTATCCGGCGATCCACCTCATCCAGTTCTTCAGGTACCGAATTAATTTCAAGCCGCAACCTTGCCGCCGCTTCATCAATGAGGTCGATTGCCTTATCAGGCAAAAAACGTTCGCTGATATAGCGCTGCGAAAGTTCCACGGCAGCAATAATAGCTTCATCTTTGATACGCACCTGATGATAGGTCTCGTACCTGGATTTCAGTCCACGAAGTATTGAAATAGAATCCGCAGCAGAAGGCTCATCGATCATTACCATCTGAAAACGCCTTTCCAGGGCTTTATCTTTTTCAAAATATTTCTGATATTCTTTAAGTGTGGTCGCCCCGATAGCCCTTAATTCGCCTCGGGCTAGGGCAGGTTTCAATATATTGGCGGCATCCATGGCGCCTTCACCGGCGCCGGCACCCACCAGGGTATGTATCTCATCGATAAATAAAATAATCTCGCCTTCGGAAGAAATAACCTCTTTGATGACACTTTTGAGCCGTTCTTCAAACTCGCCTTTATACTTGGCACCGGCAATAAGGGAACCCATATCGAGGGAGTACAACTGTTTGCTTTTAAGGTTTTCGGGAATGTCGCCGCTGATAATACGATGGGCAATACCTTCGGCAATGGCGGTCTTACCCACACCGGGTTCTCCAATCAAAATAGGATTATTTTTTGTTCGCCTCGACAATATCTGCAGCACTCTTCGTATTTCATCATCACGCCCTATTACCGGATCCAGCTTTCCAGAACGGGCCAGGTCGTTAAGGTTCCTGGCATACTTATTCAACGCGTTATAGGTATCTTCGGCCGACTGGCTGTTGACTTTTGATCCCCTTCGCAGTTCCGTAATGGCTGAACGCAGGTCCTTCGCATTAATCCCACTATCTTTCAGCAAACGAGCCGCTGTGTCATCACAGGACAACATCGCTAGAAGCAAATGTTCGATGGCGACAAACTCGTCCCCCATTTCGTTTGCGATATCGGCGGCCTTAGAAACTGCTTTGTTCGCATCACGCGAAAGGTATTGTTCTCCTCCAGAAACCTTTGGAAAAGACGCAATGATCTGATCCAGCGCTTTTTTGAATACGGGCACGTTAACGTTAAGTTTTTGTAAGAGATATGGTACCACATTCTCATCCACATGGAGCATCCCCTTGAGCAAATGGGCATTTTCAATTTGCTGATGCTGAAAAGCGGTGGCTATCTCCTGAGCTTTTTGAACAGCCTCCTGCGATTTTATTGTAAAATTGTTAAAGTTCATTTTAATACTCCTTATTAATACCGGAAACGAACTATCAAAAGCAGTGCCGATAGAGGAAAGCCTGTTGTTATCTGCCAAAATTGCATCTAAAACGACAAACTTGCAGAACCCCAGAACATTAATTCTTATAAGTTTTTGTGTGTTAGAAATGAAAAAATTGCAAAAAGTAATTATCAACCACGTGTTTCACTATTGAAATCTATTAGTAAAACACTAACTGTATTCAGTCTCTAACTGATTTATTAAAGAGGTTGGTGCTGTATCTTTATTATTTACGAAGCACAAAGATGAAAAAATCAAATAAATAAGGCCATGTATATGATAATCAATTAATTAAAAATATGAAAAAAATATATACTTTATTGACAATTGCCGCTTTTTTATTCCCGATAAAAGGCTTCGGTAATTATATCATTTCACCATATAATTATGAATGGTGCGGCACATCTTTTCCTACATATTATGTTTCGGCGAATTTTTCGATTACCGAAACGTATATTTATGGAAATTCCGGATTTACGAAAAACCAGACAAGTGAAACACTTATTATTACTTTACCGGCCGGTTTAGAATTTAAAACATCAGGAACGACGGCAAGTGTAACGGCAAACGTTATGAGTTCGCCTGAAGTTATCATTGATTCTTTTAAATTTAATAGTTCCACTCAATTTACCGTCTGGATTACAACCACTTCAAATAATTTTGATTACAACACCATTTACTTTAATAAATTTGAAATCAGAGCAATCGCCCCCATTGAAAATGGAATAATTCGCCGGGGCGCTTCTCCAAACAATGGGACTTTCAAAATAGACAATTCCGCGTCCATACCTGGGGCACAGGCTTTTGGAACATTTTCGGCCAGAACTCCGTACAGTTATTCATCCAGTATTGTCGATCAATTGTTGACGACAACAACAATTAATCAATTTTCCATTAATAACCCCATCTTAAGAATAACCATCAACGGAACCGGATACTGCGGCTCAAAAATAACACAGTTTAGATTTTCCGCTACCGGATCTGATGGCACCGACTCATTACGAAACATTTCCAAAGCAAAAGTTTATTATAGCACATCGCCAACATTTAATAACTCAACGGCTTCTTTGTTTGGCACAGCAGACAATCCTGTTTCCACTAACTTCATTATTAATGGTGTTTATTTAACGAATGTTCCGACAATATATTTTTTTCTTTGCTATGATGTCCCCGGCGATGCATATACAGATGAAGATGGAAACAGGCTTGATGCTTCACTGACCTCATTTGTAATAAATGGCGTAACCATTACAAATATGTCCACACCATCTCCAGCGGAGTGCCGGAGAATTGTTCCTTCAGCTTTTTATTATTCCATTAGTTCCGGAAACTGGACAGATAATTTATGGTCGGTGACACAAGGGGGGCCGTCGTGTAATTGCCAGCCCAACGGGGCCGGCATTGTCAATATTGATTCCGGTACCATAGTTTCAGTAAACAAATCCAGAAAGGTAGATGTGGTAAATATTATGAAAGACGGATCAATGCAAGGTGGAAATTCAAATATGAATTTTTACATTACGAATGAGATTAACGTATATGATAACGGTTATTTCTCATTTCTTGGAGATCTTATCGTAAGAGGCAATGTTAATATATACGGAACAGGAACATCATGGTACCACAAGGTTGATTCAATAGAAGGCAATCTCTATATAGGGCCGGAAGCCACATTAAAGAATTTCGCAGCATCGACCAATGATCTGACGGTATCAGGCAACCTGACCGTGTTTGGAATTTTAGAAAACACTCATGCCGGCATTGCATTGTTTAACACCTCCGATATTGATGGAACAGGTGACATCAGTACCGATTTCTTATTAATACATGATGGCATTAAAACTTTTAAATCCACGGCAGATTTGAATATTGATGCCAGCGTCATATTAAAAGGATATTCCAGAATAGACAATTTTGGAATAATAAATATACGTGGAAATATGGATGCAGAGATCAGTACATCACGTTGGATTAACGAACCTGGTTCAGTACTCTATTATGGCGGAAGCGCCACCATGTTTGCAACAAATGGTTATCTGGTCGCAAATTCCGAAAATAATGCTGTCCATTACTCGGGATTAACAGACCAATCCATCATTGGGCCTGAAAATCTCACCTATTATCACCTTGTGCTGGAAGGCTCCGGAACAAAATTCATGTGGACGGATTTACATTTACTCGGAGATCTCACATTTGATGCATCCTTTGCCCATATGCAAAAGATAATATCTGTTGATGGGACAATCATGCAATATTTTGGCGGATCAGTAACTCCCACACTTTATGATCTTGCCATGTCTAATTCCGGCGATGACCTTACGCTGCAACTGCCTGTTTTTTATGAAGGCAACCTGAAACTATCCACCGGGAAGATTTTCACCACCATGACAAATATTTTAACCGCAAAAGATAACGCAAAGGTAACTTCCGGTTCTACGGTGAGTTTTGTGAATGGTCCCATGCAAAAAATCGGTAACGACGCCTTTGTTTATCCTGTCGGGAAAAATGATATATGGGCACGAATAGGGATTTCGGAACCTCAATCCACCGCAGCAGCATTCATTGCTGAATACTTTGACGAGAGTTACAGTAACACGTCTTCTGTTACACTACCGCTTGATCATGTAAGCACCGTTGAATATTGGAACCTTCTGAGAAATGCTAAAGCTAATGATTCAGTGAGAGTAACATTGTTTTGGGAAAGCGCAACAAGATCTGCCATCAACAGCTATCTTAGTCTTCTTGTTGCCGGCTGGTCGGAAACTTCATGGCAATCAAAGGGTCAAAGTTCCATCACATACTCTGATCCCGGGAATATTACATCAAACATAGTACATAATTTCGGGCCATTCACCTTTGGATCCTCTAACAATGGTGACAATCCTCTTCCAATCACTCTAATAAATTATGATGTAAAATTGGTAAATGATATCGCCGTAAACACATGGTCCACAGCCACCGAAATAAATAACGACTATTTCACCGTTGAAAAAAGTAGGGATGCAATAAATTTCGAACGAGTCGAAATCGTTAAAGGCGCCGGCAACAGCAATCAAATACTTCATTATTGTTGCAATGATAACAATCCTTTACCCGGGATATCCTATTATCGCCTTAAACAAACTGATTTTGACGGAAAATTTTCCTACTCAAAAATAGTGGCAGTTGAATTCGAGGATTTACACGCAAACGTTATTTATCCAAATCCTTTCCGCACCAGTCTTAACATCAGATTAGATAAAGCTCCGCTGCCAGGCAGCAATACGGTATTCAAAATCTACAGCCTGCCCGGAGGAGGGGTTGTGAATATGCCATTAAAAAATCAGAGTGTCACAATTGAGGTTGATGATATTCCGGCAGGTGCTTATTATTACAAGATTGAAGTTAATGGACAGCTTATTCAATCTGGAAAGATTGTTTCACTGAATAAATAATGCGTGAGTAAACGGGAAAATAACTTTATTACTTATGCTCAATAATTTCCCCCGCTTTCTTCTTTAATCCTGCCGATAACTTATTTTTTTCCAACCAATAACTTCAATGCCATTCCAATTTTTAGGAATCAGCAATAATTTCGTAATTGGATAAATAAAACCAATTTACTATGAAGAAAAAAAATCTTATCGGCAGTCTTTCCAAAACAAAGACACTTTTATTGTCAACACTGGCAGCCGCAGTGTTTATGACATTTTCATGCAGCAACAGCGCTGAAAAAATGGATTCACTGACCACCTCAGATTTTCAGGAAACTGCAAAACGGGATACCGTGATTGACAAAATGCCTGAATTCCCTGGCGGCGAAGCAGCCATGACAAAATTCATTATTGACAACGTAAAGTATCCTGAAGCAGCAAAAAAAAGCGGAACACAGGGTAAAGTTTTTGTAGACTTTCTGGTAACAAAAACCGGCAAGCTCGACAGCGTAAGGGTTAAAGAAAAAGGCAATGAATTGCTTGATAAAGAAGCATTACGGGTGATAACCTCTATGCCCGACTGGATCCCCGGTGTGAACAAAGGAGTTGCCGTGGATGTTGAAATGACTTTGCCCATAGCATTCAAGCTGGAATAAAACTTCGGCAATGCTGATTTTGCTTTTTATAATGCCCAGGCAAGCCTCGGAAAAAATAATGATCGGGCACTCTCAAATAAGGCTTTAAGCCTATGAATGTCATATATTTTTTCTCATTTATGTACAAGTTAAGTTGTTAAACTGTATTTTTGCTAATGAAGATCAACAGCAAAAATCATGAGAAAAAAAATTATTGCAGGCAACTGGAAAATGAACACCACCCTTTCCGAAGCCAGAACGCTGGTGGAAGGCATCCTAAACGGCGTAGCAGATAACCCCGACATAGTGAACCGCGAATTTCTGGACATTATTCTGGCGCCGCCATTTCCTTTTCTGACTATCTGTAAGGATCTCATCGGAAAGCACCCTGGAATATTTACCGCAGCACAAAACTGTTACTCCGAAGAAAAAGGAGCCTATACCGGGGAAGTTTCGGCAGCCATGATATATTCGACAGGCGCCAAATATGTCATTATTGGCCACTCGGAACGCCGCAATTATTTCCGCGAGAACAGTGACATGCTGATGAAAAAAGTTGAACTTGCCTTACAGAACAATTTAAAACCAATTTTCTGCATTGGCGAACTTTTGGCTGAACGAAAGTCGGAAAGACATTTCAAAGTTGTCAGACAGCAACTGACCGAATCGGTGTTTACACTGAAAGAAAGCGATTTTCGCAGGATAATCATTGCTTATGAGCCGGTTTGGGCTATAGGCACCGGCCTCACAGCCACACCCGAGCAGGCACAGGAAATGCATGCGTTTATCCGGCAGTTGATAAGTGTGAAGTTTGGCAGAAAAACTGTCAACAATATACCACTGTTGTATGGCGGAAGTTGCAATGCACAAAATGCCGCTTCGTTATTTGCCATGCCCGATGTGGATGGCGGCCTTATTGGCGGCGCCTCCCTTAAGTCAAATGATTTTGTTTCGATGATAACCACGCTTTCACAAATCAACAAATGAACTACCTCGAACTAAATTGCGAAATTTTTCCTCCCCGGCATACCGAAATTGTGATGGCAGCCTTGTCGGAATATGGTTTTGAAAGTTTTGAAGAAACCGCCAGAGGTTTTCGGGCCTATATTCCCGAACATCTTTTCGATGAAAAAACCTTCAACAGCCTGGAAATTTTCAGCCATAAAGAAATAAAAATCAACTATGCACTGGAAATCATTCCCGATCAAAATTGGAATGCCGTTTGGGAAAGCAATTTCGAACCGGTTGAAATCGGCAAACTATGTTATATCAGAGCACCTTTTCATCCTGCCAGACCGGGCATCCAATATGAAATCATCATTGAGCCCAAAATGTCGTTTGGTACCGGCCACCACGAAACCACCCACCAAATGGTCAGCCTGTTGCTTGAACAGGATGTTCGCGACAAAGAAGTACTTGATATGGGCTGTGGAACAGCCGTACTGGCAATACTTGCAAAAAAAATGGGAGCCTCCGCTGTTTTGGCAATAGATAACGAAGAATGGGCCTATAATAACTCTCTGGAAAATATTAAAAAAAATCACACTCCTGAAATAGAAGTGACGCATGGCGATGCCTCCGCATTAGGCAGCCGCCAATTCGACCTGATACTTGCCAATATTAACCGCAATGTATTACTGAAAGACATTCCCGTATATGCCGCTGCCCTTAAACAACATGGCACCCTGCTGCTGAGCGGTTTTTATGAAACAGATGTTTCTCAGATTACGCAAAAAACCGCACAATACAACCTGAAATTTGTTCGTTATACCACCATGAATTCGTGGTGTGCCGCGGTTTACAAAAAAGATTGATTTATTTATGAAAAAAACTTTAGTCCTCCTTGTCTTCATCATATCCGGCTGTCTTTCCGCATACAGCCAGCCTCTCAAACAATTCTCCAAAGATTCCGAAACGTTTTTTAAGGAACTGACCACGATGTTCCAGGCAGTCTCTTCCTCCGAACAGAAAGAACTGGGAAAAACGCTGATGGTGGATTTTACTGATATGTGGTTGAACAAATTCGATGCCCAGGAAAAAGACTCCATTTACGCCATGTGCAATGTGATGCTGAAACGCAAAATGAAAACCTATCCCAATTTCGAGCAATACCTCCGTGCAGCTATAAATTTCCACCAGGCTAACCTGCCTCCTGAGAGCTTTGAATCCTGGCAATTTTGTTTGCGGAATTTAGCAAAAATGACCAACAACCTGCGTTTTATGGCTTTGCTCGAGGGAACAAACCTTTTACTGACCAAAAACTACCTATACGAATCGAAACTTACCCTTTGGAAATCCAATTCCAAAGACTTTGTTTTCAAGTACGATTCAGTGCCATACTTTGAATTTGCCTCATTAGACCTGACCTGTGTGAAGAAAAACGACACTACCTGTATTTACGGGACACGTGGAAAGTACTACCCCACCTCGGACAAGTGGGTCGGAAAAAATGGCAACGTATATTGGGATCGTGTTGGCCTCCCCTGGGAAGAAGTACATGCTGAGATACACAAAGAATACAGCATTCAGCTTACCAAATCGGAATTCGACGTAGACACCGTCACCTTTTATAACACTAATTTTTTCCAGCGCCCGCTCACCGGCAGCCTAAAAGAAAAGGTACTCGCCGACGTGGCCGAAGAACGCATCTCCTATCCCAGATTTACCTCTTTTTATACCAATCAGGAGATAAAAGATATTTTTAAAGATATTGATTTTACAGGGGGTTATGCCATGTATGGCAACAAACTCATCGGGCAGGGCACAAAAGATGAGGATGCCCATCTTTTCATAAAAAAAGATAACAAGCGTTTTGTAAAACTCAGTTCCAAAGAATTTATCATGCGCAAAAACCAGATAGGATCGGATAAAGCCGCTGTGGTAATCTATCTTGAAAACGATTCTATTTTTCATCCCGGGCTGAACATGAAATACAACAACGAAAACCGCGAGTTAAGCCTGATACGCGATGATAAAGGCATATCCAAAAGCCCCTATTTCAACACCTACCATAAAATCGACATGTACTTTCAGGCACTCTACTGGAAATTAGACCAGCCAAAGATGGATTTTACCTTCATCAGAGGTCTGGGTAGCGAAAGCAACGCCATTTTTGAATCAGATAACTATTACAACGAGTTCCGCTGGGAAAAACTTCGGGGAATGGAAGAAATACATCCCCTGGTAGAATTAAAACAGATAGCGGACGCCAAAGGTACCAAAACGATAACCGAACAGGATGTTATGGTCAAATTCAGGGTTCCAAAAGAATTGGCGCAAGGCCAGTTGCTGACTTATGCTGAAAAAGGGTTTATTATCTACAATATGGATGATGGAATAGTTGTGTTGAAAGACCGTATTTATAACTACATCAACGCAAAAACCGGCAAGACCGATTACGATGTAATCCAGTTCAACTCTATCATCTCGGCACAGGACAACGGCACACTGAACCTGATGAATTACGACCTGAAACTACGCGGCGTGGCACGTATTCATCTCAGTGACTCGCAATTTGTTTATGTGGACCCTTACGAGCAGGAAATAATTCTCAAAAAAAACCGTGATTTTGAATTTGACGGCAGGATACATGCCGGTTTATTTGATTTCTACGGAAAAAAAATCACCTTTAAATACGATATGTTCCGCTTTGATATGCCCATGACCGACTCGATGAGTTTCAAGGTGCAGGACCGCAGCAAACCTACGGACCTTTATGGGCACCATCCGCTGGTAAAAGTACGCACGGTGATTGAAAACCTCAACGGTGAGATGCTCATCGACCATCCGAACAACAAATCAGGTCTGAAAAATTTTGCTAATTACCCCTCCTTTATCAGCAAAAAGGACGCTTATGTATATTACGACAAACCATATATCTTCAACAAAGTGTATTCAAGGGATCGTTTTTACTACCGGCTCCAGCCGTTCCGCATCGACACGTTAGACAGTTACAACAGTGAAAGAAAACAGTTTAACGGCTACCTTGTTTCTGCAGGTATCTTCCCTGACATCGTTGAGCCGCTATCCGTGCGACCTGACTATTCACTCGGTTTCGTCATACAAACGCCCCCGGGTGGATTCAAAGCCTACGGCGGTAAAGGCACTTACGACTCCATTGTTGACCTCAGTTATAAGGGATTTCTTGGCAAAGGCACCCTCAAATACCTTAATTCCACCAGTCGGTCGGACGATTTTATTTTCTTCCCCGATTCGTTGTATGCCAAAGCAAAAGAATACACCATAAAGGAAAAGCCCACACCCGTTGAATACCCGTCGGTTTATGCCCAGGAAGTGGATATTAAATGGTATCCCTATCAGGATGTTATGAACGTAAACCAAATGGCAAAACCTTTTGAAGTTTTTGCCAATAAAACCTTGTTGCGCGGCGGGCTATCCTTGTCATCAAAGGCCCTCACAGCTCATGGCCTGATATCGTTTGGGAAGGTAGAGATGTCGTCGGAAAACTATTTGCTGAAACATCATTCTTTTTCGTCTGACACCACCAACGTGCAATTTAAAACACCCGATCTGAGCGAGCTGGTATTACGAACCGAAAACTTCAATGTGGCTATTGATTTTAATAAACAACTCGGCAAATTCAGGTCCAACGATGAAAATTCGAAAATCACCTTCCCGTTTAACTATTACGCCTGTTATATGTACAACTTCGACTGGCTAATGGATAAAGATATGCTGAACTTTCACAGCAGCAAAAAAGCGGATTATGCCTATCTGAAGACCAAAACCATGCAGGAACTCATTGATGAAGAATTTACGGAATCCTTTTTTGTGTCGGAACATCCGGCGCAGGACTCCCTGAGTTTTTATGCCCCCGATGCTTTTTATCATCTCACCGAAAACATTATTTACACTCAGGATGTACCCATAATACATGTTGCTGATGCCGGCATATTCCCCGATTCGGGCAAAGTAACCATTGATAAGAAAGCAGAAATGCTGCCGCTGACCAATGCCCGCCTTATTGCCAACACCGATTCGAAATTTCACTACATTTACAAAGACACCATCAACATTTTATCAAAGAAAATATACCGAGGCAACGGATTTTACGATTATGTCGATGAGATGGGCGACAAACAAAAAATTTATCTCAAGCGGATAGAAGTTGATAAAACAGGACAGACCAATGCTTTCGGTGATATCAGCGAAGAATCAGGATTCAGGCTGAGCCCGTATTTTGATTTTGCCGGTAAGGTAACGATGTATGCCGACAAGGAATTTCTCAATTTCGATGGCGGCTCGCGCATCAAGCAGGACTGTGATACTTCAAAGGCACGATGGCTGCGATTCGTAGCAGATATTGACCCTGAAAAAGTAGCCATACCTGTTACCGACAAACCGAAAGAATACGTGTCGGGAGCCACCGGCAACGAATTGGGCATGGGCTTATACATTGGCGACGATTCCACGCTGGTATATCCTGCATTTGCGAAGCCCAAAAATAATTTTAATGACGGCGATGTAATCACTGCCACCGGTGTGATGACCTATGACAAAGCACAGCAAAGGTATTATATCGGCCCCGTGGTTGACTCCTCGGCCAAATACATTAAACCGGAAAATTATCTTTATCTCGACAAACAAAACTGCTATATCTTCGGAGAGGGCCGGGTAAACATGGGCGCCAACCTCGGCAGGCTCATACTGGAATCCTTTGGAACAGTTAGAAACAACATTATTGACAACAGCACCTATTTTGATGTGGCTATGAACCTCGACTTTTTCTTTGAAAAAGACGCTTACCAAATGTTTGCACAGGCCATCATCAACGACGGAGGGCTGGAACCTGCTGATCCCTCGGAAGATAAATTCTATAACGCCATGCGTTTCATGGTGGGGCCCAAAAAAGCCGACGATCTTATCAGCCAACTCAGCCTGTCCGGAAAATTCAAATCCATTCCGGACGAAATGAAGCATAGTTTGGTAATCTCAGATATCAATTTTACCTGGAACCACCAGTCACGGTCACTGGTATCCGGCAGCCCCATAGGGATAGCCATGATCAACGAAAACCAGCTAAACAAATACGTGGAAGGTTATATCGAGATATCCCGCAAACGAAGCGGCAGCATCCTCAATATGTATTTTGAAGTGGAAAACGACTGGTACTATTTTAACTATGCGCAAAACAAATTGCAATCCATCTCTTCCAACAAAAGTTACAACGACCTGATAAAAAAAGCTATGAGCTCCAACAAAAACATTCTGAAAGCACAGGATAAACTACCTCAATATGCATTCATCATTTCCACAGAAAAAAGAAAAAATGATTTTTTGAAAAAAATAGGAAAATTTGATGAACAAAACAATGAATAAAATTCGCTAAAATCCATATCTGGAACATGACACCACTGGAACAACATTTTTCGAAATTTAAAAAAAACATTGTCGGTAACGATATACTAATCGAAACACCTTATGGCAGGGTAAAAATGATTTATGCCGACTGGATAGCCAGCGGGAGGTTTTATAAACCTATCGAGAAGATAATTTCCGAACAGATAGGGCCTTATATCGGCAACACACACACCGAAACCAGCGAAACCGGCACCCTGATGACCTTGGCATACCACCTGGCACACAAAAAAATCAAAGAACATGTCCATGCCTCCGACACAGATGTAATCATCACGGCAGGTTTCGGTATGACCTCCGTGGTTAATAAGCTCCAGCGAATTTTGGGCTTACGCACCTGCGGTATGATCAACAAGAGCAACTGCCTGCAAAAAGGCGAAAAACCGGTGATTTTTATTTCACACATGGAACATCACAGCAATCACACCTCCTGGTATGAAACCAATGCTGAAGTAGTGCTTATAAAACCCGGCAAAGACCTTCTTTTTGACCTGAATAATCTGGAAAAGGAACTGAAAAAATACAAAGACCGAAAATTTAAAATCGGATCATTCACAGCCTGTTCCAACGTTACCGGCATCAGCACGCCTTATCACCAAATTGCAAAGCTGATGCACAGATACGGCGGGCTCTGTTTTGTTGACTTTGCCGCTTCAGCGCCCTATTGCGATATCAATATGCACCCGGAAGATCCCATGGAAAAACTTGATGCCATATTTTTCTCCCCCCATAAATTTCTTGGAGGACCGGGCAGTTCCGGGGTATTGATTTTCGATTCATCGCTCTATCCTTTCCATGCTCCTGACCAGCCAGGCGGTGGCACCGTGGACTGGACCAACCCCTGGGGAGAATACAAATACCTCGACAACATTGAAGCCCGCGAAGACGGAGGCACCCCCGGTTTTTTGCAAGCCATCCGCAGCGCCCTGTGCATCGAACTAAAAAACCAGATGGGCACCTCCAACATACAACAAAGGGAACAGGAGCTGCTAAAGATTGCTTTTAAAAAAATGCCGGCTATCCCCGGACTGCATATCCTGGCCGAAAATATCCAGCACCGTCTCGGAGTGATCTCATTTTACATCGACGGTCTTCATTATAACCTGGCCGTCAGGCTGCTGAACGACCGTTTCGGCATACAGGTCCGTGGCGGATGCGCCTGTGCCGGCACTTACGGGCATTATCTGCTCAATGTCAGTTACCAGAAATCAAAACAAATCACCGCAAAAATCACCCATGGCGATCTATCTGAAAAACCAGGATGGGTAAGGCTTTCGTTGCATCCTACCATGACGGATGAAGAACTGAATTTTATCATCAAAGCCATTGCCCTGGTGGCTAAAAACCATGAAAAATGGGCAACGGATTATGACTACAACTCCAAGACCAATGAGTTTAAATCCAAAAAAAATACGTCTGATGAATTAACCAGAGTCAGCCGATGGTTTATGGTATAAACCCCAAAAGCGATCTCCTTAAATCACAACTGTAAAATAACAGGATTCATGAATTCAACAAAGAGACATATCAGAATAATGATCAGGGACTGACAGGTATTGAATAATACTGTTGACACTCAACAAAACCTGGCTATCAGGAGCCTCATGTCAATATCTTCAACCCTTGTTTTTAATTATTTTTCAAATTTAAAATTCACTTATTATGATCACCTTTGTTGTTTCTCTCATCATTCTTATCGGAGGTTATTTTTTTTATGGCGCTGTGCTGGACCGCATTTTCGGTGTTGATCCCAAAAGGCTCACACCGGTGCAACGTCTGAAAGACGGCGTGGACTATGTTGAAATACCACTTTGGCGCATCTTCCTGATACAGTTTCTGAACATTGCCGGCCTGGGGCCTATTTTTGGCGCTATTGCAGGTGCTCTGTGGGGGCCGGTAGCTTTTCTGTGGATAGTTTTCGGATGTATTTTCGGCGGCATGGTTCATGATTACCTGTCGGGAATGTTGTCGATACGCCACGACGGTAAGAGCATCCCCGAAATTGTCGGCAAATACATGGGTGTTGGAGTAAAACAATTTATGAGGGGTTTCACGGTGGTGTTGATGATCGTGGTGGGAGCTGTTTTTGTAAAAGGGCCTGCCAGTATCCTCAACGATATTTCAGGCGGAGTAATGCATATTAATTTTTGGATAGCCGCCGTATTCATTTATTATATCTTAGCTACTATGCTGCCCATCGATAAGCTGATTGGCAGAATCTACCCGATTTTTGGATTTGCGCTGTTGTTTATGGCCGTAGGCATAACTATAGGCATCATCGCTGAAGGATACGCGTTGCCGGAGCTTACCTCTGGCAGTTTTGCCAACCTGCATGGCACTCCTGACAAGTTTCCCATTTTCCCGATGATGTTTGTCTCTATCGCCTGTGGGGCTATTTCGGGTTTTCACAGCACGCAGTCGCCGCTGATGGCCCGCTGTATAAAAAACGAAAAATACGGCAAAAGAATCTTTGCAGGTGCGATGGCTGCCGAAGGCGTGGTGGCTTTGATTTGGGCAGCCGCTGCCATGGCTTTTTTCGGAGGTGTGGAAGGATTAAATAAAGAGATGGTTGCTCATGGCGATAATGCAGCATGGGCAGTCAACATCATTTCCAACACCCTGCTTGGAAAATTTGGCGCTATCCTGGCCCTGCTGGGTGTGGTCGCTGCACCTATCACGTCGGGAGATACAGCTTTTCGTAGCGCCCGGTTGATAGTGGCTGATTTTCTTCACTATGACCAGAAGCCCATCAAAAACCGACTATATATCACAGCGCCCTTATTTGTTGTGGGGTTCATACTGGTACAGGCTAATTTTGGTGTCATCTGGCGTTATATGGCCTGGTCGAACCAGACACTGGCAATGATTGTTCTTTGGACGATAACAATTTACCTGGTACGCGAAAAGAAATTTTACTGGGTAACTCTCCTCCCGGGAGTTTTCATGACCGCCGTTTGCGTTTCATATATTCTGGTTGCCCCCGAAGGATTTAAACTGCCGGTATTTATTGGTAATGTCGTAGGCGTCGCCTGCGGCATTTTAGCATTTATATCTTTTATGGTCTGGAAGTTTTCTTTACGGACAAAAAAAATCCCGGTTAGAGTCGAAGCCGAAAAGTGAAGATTATTCGCTTTAGATAAATATTGCCGGCTGGTCACATTTAAATAACTACTTATTCGCTGATAAAAAGCCGTTTACTGGAAAATTCAGGATCGCAGGTGAGGTTTACCCTGAGTTTGCGAAACCCTGCCTCATCGCCCGGCGTTGGAATATGAGTGGAATGCACTTCGCAACCGCACAAATCCTTAAGGCTCTCCATAGCCATCTGGGCAGCAGGATTATACAGCGCGCAAATAGCCAGCACTATCATGGTTTCTTCCACATCCAGGCTTACCATTTTGCCGTTCAGGACATCTCGTTTCAAACAGGTTACCGAGTCGATGATGCTTTTCGGCAGCAAATGCATATTGTCGGGTAGTCCGGCCAAATGTTTGGTAGCATTAAGTATCAGGCTTGCCGAGGCATGAAGCAACGGAGAGTTTTTTCCTGTAATAATGGTGCCGTCGTGCAATTCGATGGCTGATCCGCAATAGATACCCGAATCGCCTTTACCATATTTTTCGGCATCCTTGGCCGCTTTCCTGGCAGGCTGCACCACCTTTCTGTCTTTTTCCCTGGCTCCTACTTTGGTCATGATTTCCACAGTACGGTCCAAGGTTTCCTTTTCAGACAAACCCATGGCATATTCCACCGAACTCCTGAAGTACCTGCGTATGATTTCCTGATAGGCGGCTTCCTGTATGAAGCTGTCGTTTACTATACCTGCACTGGCACGGTTAACACCCATATCGGTGGGCGACTGGTACATGGACTCACCTCCGGTAATTTTTTCAAGAATTCTTTTGAGCAGGTTGAATGCTTCTATATCACGATTATAGTTTACTGCTACTTTATTGTATGCTTTCAGGTGATGAATATCAATAAGGTTTTCGTCGCCCAGGTCGGCGGTGGCGGCTTCGTAGGCAATGTTGACCATATGGTCGATGGGCAGGTCCCAGATAGGGAAAGTCTCGAATTTTGCATAGCCGGCCTTAATGCCGTTTTTGTACTCGTGGTAGAGGTTCGACAGGCAGGTAGCCAGTTTGCCGCTGCCCGGCCCCGGCCCCGTTACAATCACAATGGGCTTGGATGTTTTGATATAATCATTGGCGCCATAGCCCTGGTCGCTGACGATGAGGTCCACATCAGTAGGATAGCCTTTTGTGGGATAATGCAAATAAACACTGATTCCTCTCGACTCGAGTTTACGCTTGAATGTCCTGGCTGCAGACTGGTTTTGGTACCGCGTAATGACCACCGCCGTCACGTTAATACCCCAGTAGCGCAGGTCGTCAATGGTTTTAAAGGTATCCACATCGTAAGTGATGCCAAAATCAGCCCTTATTTTATTTCTCTCGATATCGCCTGCATGTATGCACATGATGACATCTATCTTGTCTTTGAGCAATTGCAGCAACCTCATTTTTACGTTAGGATCAAAACCTGGTAACACCCTGGCGGCATGATAATCGTAAAGTATTTTTCCACCAAACTCAAGGTAGAGTTTATCGTTGAAACGGCCCACACGCTCAAGAATGGCGGCGGTTTGCTCACGAAGGTATTTTTCATTATCGAAACCTGTTTTTATTAGCTCTTTCATTTCAGTTTTTCAACATTAAATAAAATTAAAAACGACAATATTAGTGAAATTTTTATGTCCGACTATTTTGTCGCACAAAAAAAGTATGAACATTTATTCACACCGGCAACAGCGTAATCGACGGGGAGCACAAAAACCCACTGTTCAAAAAAAATCAAAACTCACCACCTATGCTATTGGTTTTATGATTTATTTTGCTTTTTAATATCCAATTATGCCGCATACAAAATTCATCTTCGTCACTGGCGGAGTTACTTCATCATTAGGCAAAGGGATTATTTCGGCATCCCTGGCAAAACTGCTTCAGGCGCGCGGCTTTGCAGTCATCATACAAAAGTTCGATCCATATATTAACATCGACCCGGGAACACTCAACCCTTATGAACACGGAGAATGTTTTGTTACTGACGATGGCGCCGAGACCGATCTCGACCTGGGACATTACGAAAGGTTTTTGAATGTTCCCACTTCGCAGGCCAACAACGTCACCACCGGCCGTATTTATCAGTCGGTTATCAACAGGGAACGCCATGGCGACTATCTGGGGCAGACGGTTCAGGTAATCCCGCATATTACTGATGAGATTAAGTACCGGATGAAACTTCTGGCTCAAGAGCGCAAACCGGATTTTCTGATTACCGAAATAGGTGGTACGGTGGGCGATATCGAGTCGCTTCCTTTTATAGAAGCGGTACGACAGATGAAATGGGAACTGGGCGAAACCAACTGCCTGGTGGTCCACCTTACGCTTATCCCCTACCTTTCGGCAGCCGGCGAATTAAAGACCAAACCTACGCAGCATTCGGTAAAAAACCTGCTGGAACTTGGTGTCCAGCCCGATATACTGGTGTGCCGCACTGAAAGACCCCTGAACGACAACTTAAAAAATAAAATAGCGCTTTTCTGTAATGTGTCCCCTCGATCAGTCATCGAATCCATCGACACCGAAACCATTTATAATGTTCCCCTGCTGATGCATCAGGAACAGCTTGATGTTGAAGTGCTCGATAAGACTAACACTCCCCACAACAAGGAACCCGACCTGGAACGATGGAAAAATTTTCTTTTTAACCTGAAAAACACAAAGGATGAAGTTACTATTGCCCTTGTCGGTAAATATGTTGAACTAAAAGACGCCTACAAATCCATCATAGAATCCTTTATCCATGCTGGATCGGCCTTGCAATGCAAAATAAGGTTAAAGACTATACAATCCGAATATATCACTCCTGAAAATGTAGCGGGACAACTCCATGGCATACATGGTTTGCTGGTGGCTCCTGGTTTCGGATCAAGAGGTATTGAAGGAAAAATTTCCGCGATTCGTCATGTGCGTGAAAACAACATCCCATTCTTTGGCATTTGCCTCGGCATGCAGTGTGCAGTGATAGAATTTGCACGCAATGTACTTTTATACGGCGATGCACACTCAACAGAGATTGACCCGGAAACGCCCCATCCTGTCATTGACCTTATGCAGGCACAGAAAAAAATCACCGACAAAGGCGGCACCATGAGACTGGGAGCTTATCCCTGCCGGATAAAAACCGGTACGCTGGTTCAGGATATCTATCATTGCCTGGACATTTCAGAAAGACACCGTCACCGTTATGAATTTAACAACGACTACCTGAAACCGTTTGAAGACGCCGGTATGATTGCCGCTGGGACAAATCCCGGCTTACATCTGGTTGAAATCATCGAATACAAAAAACATCCGTGGTTTGTCGGCGTACAGTTTCATCCCGAGTACAAGAGCACAGTTCAAAATCCTCACCCACTGTTTGTAGCATTTGCAAGGGCTGCATTGAAATATAAGATGTCATCAAAATAAAACCTCATGCAGATTTTTGAGCATTTCGACCTGAAAAACTTCAACACTTTTGGTATTGCAGCCTATGCGCGCCAGTTCACCGAGATAAGGTGCCAGGATGATTATGCTGAGCTTATCGGATTTTATCAGGAGACAAAACTTCCTCTTTTACCATTGGGTTGCGGAAGCAACATCCTGTTCACCAAAAATTATGAAGGACTGGTTGCAAGAATTAACAGCAAGGGAATCAGAAAAATTGCCGAAGATGACAACACGGCTACCATTGATGTGGCTGCCGGAGAACTTTGGGAAGACCTGATAAAATATTGCATAAAGGAACAACTCTGCGGTCTGGAGAATCTTTCGGGCATACCCGGGCAGGCCGGCAGCAGCCCCATACAGAATATCGGGGCTTATGGCGTGGAAGTCAAAAGCTGTATCAAAGAAGTTGTTGCCTTAAGCATCGAAAATGGTGAAAAGTTACGATTTTCGAATGCTGATTGCCGGTTTGGATACCGCGACAGCATCTTCAAGAGGGAACTGAAGGGCAAAGTTATCATAACAAATGTGATATTCAGTCTTTCAAAGAAAACACAGTTCACGCTGGAATATGGCGGTGTAGCCGAAGAAGTAAAACGCATCAGCGCCGAGCCTGATCTGGCAGCCGTGAGTAAGGCCATTTGCACCATACGCGACAAAAAGATACCCAATCCAAAGGATATTGGCTCGGCCGGGAGTTTTTTCAAAAATCCGGTGATTGAAAATGAACCATTTGAACATATTATCGCCCGTTATCCTGATATGCCACACTACCCTGCGGCAGCCAACAGGCACAAACTTGCCGCTGCATGGCTCATCGACAGGTGCGGATGGAAGGGCTACCGACAGGGTGATGCCGGTGTAAACGACAAACAGCCGTTGATACTGGTAAATTACGGGCAGGCCGGTGGCGATGAAATTATACAACTGGCACATCAAATTCAGGACAGTGTATATGAAAAGTTTGGAATTTATCTTGAAACGGAAGTAAATATTCTTTGATTTCCGCTAATATTGTTCAGGAAATTTTATATATTTTTGCAAAAAATTTCCTGTGGAAATCCTAGAACATTTTCAGTTTCCCATAACAGATTCCATACTCACTTTCCTCATTATTTTTATTATCATATTTTTAGCTCCTCGTTTGCTAAAAAAGTTGCGGATTCCGGGCATTGTGGGGTTTATTCTTGCAGGCGTATTAATCGGCCCCACAGGCATGAACATCATTTCTCCGAAAAACGGGGTAGAGATGTTTTCGTCCTTCGGGCTTTTGTATATAATGTTTCTGGTTGGATTGGAAATAGATATGGTGGATTTCAAAAAACATCGCTCCAGAAGCATTGTTTTTGGCATACTAACGTTTTTTATACCGATTTTACTCGGCTTTGTAATAACCTATTATGTCATAAAATTAGACTTTTTAGCCTCGTTATTGGTTTCCAGCATGTTTTCAACGCATACCATGGTTTCATATCCCATAGCTTCGCGCCTGGGCATCACCAAAAACAAGGTTATCAATACGGTAGTTGGCGGAACGATTATCACCGATACGGCAGTGCTGCTGCTGTTAGCCATAATTGTCAAAGTTTTTCAGGGTACGCTGGATACCGGTTTCTGGATCATACTATTTGGGTATCTGGCAATTTTCATGGTCATCATGCTATGGATAGTGCCCACTGTTAGTCGTTGGTTTTTCAAACATCTTGAAGGAGACGGTGGCGGTCAATACATCTACCTCTTGTGCGCACTTTTTGCTTCAGCTTTTTTGGCTGAGGCAGCAGGTATTGAACCCATGATCGGAGCATTTATGGCAGGCATCGCGCTCAATTCGCTGATTCCATCCACATCTGTGCTAATGAACAGAACCGTGTTTATCGGCAACACCATCTTCATACCTTTTTTTCTGATCAGTGTAGGGATGATTGTGGATCTAAACGTATTACTGACAGGCACGGAAGCTTTAATCTTCGCAGGTATTTTGGTTCTTACCGCTGAAGTAACAAAATTTCTTGCTGCATTTTTCACTCAGAAAATATATGGATTCACACCAATCGAAAGAAACGTCCTTTTCGGTTTGAGCAGTTCGCACGCCGCAGCAACCATTGCCCTAATTTTGGTTGGCTACAACCTGGGCATCCTGAATATTGATGTGCTCAACGGAACCGTAATTGTAATATTCATAAGCTGCCTGATCAGCTCTTTTGTAACAGAAAATGCAGGAAAAAAACTGGCACGTATCGAAAAAAACAGGCCTACGGAAGAAGACCATTTCCAGCAAAGAATACTTGTTTCCGTTTCAAATCCGGAAACAATGCAATCGTTGATAAATTTCGCCCTGCTTGTCAAAAGCGACCGTACGAAAGAACCTTTGTATGTGTTGAATGTCTTTACCGGTAATCCGGATACCGATGAATCACGTTATGAAATCATGGTAAAAAACAGGCAAATAGGAAGTGTTTTAGGTTATGCTATTCCCGATGAGAAGGCAGCCCGCCTTGTTTCTCGCATAGATGTTAATGTGGCAAACGGCATCAACCGCGCTATCAAGGAGTTGATGATTACAAAAATTATCATTGGCTGGAATGGACAACCCACCACGATATTGAATCTTTTTGGAGGTATTGTTGAAAATATTCTTCCCAAAAACAACCAGATGGTGTTTGTTGTAAAAATCATTCACCCACTGGGATATCACAAACGCATTGTATTGGTAGTGCCGCCCAATGCAGAATTTGAACCCGGATATAAAAAGTGGGTACACCAGGTATCGGCCATTGCAAAAGAACTTACAGCCAAAGTACTGATTTTTGCGAATGCCGAAACCACAGCACATTTAAAAAAAGATTTCGACGGATCGAAAGCCACAGCCGTACATTATGTAAAATTTGATGATTACGACAACATGAAAGCACTGCAGGATCACCTGAGCGAAACCGACCTGCTGTTTTGGATCAGCGCCCGTGAAAAAACCATCTCGCACAATGGCTTTCTGGCTGCGCTGCCGCGACAACTCTCAAAAAACTTTATCAAATACAGTTTTGTGATTATTTACCCCGAACAGTATTCCGTGAAGTATCAAAATTTAAACCTTAGTATCGACGGCCTTCACGCCTCTCCTATTATGGAAAATATTGAAAGATATTCCAATACCAAGAAATTTATTAAACGACTTTTCAAGAGAAAAGCATAATAATGGCACTCTTCCCCAATTTCAAAACAGGATACAAATCATACGGCGAAGCACATCGGCTCATTGTAAAGAACCGTCTGTGGGGATATGTATTTCTTCCTGCCATTATCAATATCATCATATTATTTCTGGTAATCTTTTTCGGGTGGAAATACATTGGCCTGTTTACTGAATGGATATTAAATACTACCGGGTTATCCGATAATCCCACAGGATTTTTCAGGTACCTCATAATATTTTTTAAATGGTTGTTTAAGATTGGTTTGTATATCTTGTTATTTATTTTTTATTTTTCGGTGTATCGCTATGTAGTGCTTGCCATTCTGTCGCCTGCTCTGGCACTGCTTTCGGAGAAAACTGAAAAAATTATTACGGGCGCCAATTATCCCTTCCGTCTGTGGCAGTTTATGAAGGACATCCGGCGCGGTATCCTCATTGTTATCCGCAACTTTTTCATTGAGATGGGATTTATGGTAGTTTTTTTCTTTCTGAGTTACATCCCCTTAGTAGGATGGATAAGCCCGTTCATTATGTTTTTTATCACTTGTTATTTCTATGGTTTTTCGATGATAGATTATTCAAACGAACGTTATAAATACAACATACGGGAAAGTGTTTTGTTTGTGCGCAAAAATCGTGGGATGTCCATAGCCAATGGCATGCTATTCTATTTATTCTTTTTCTTTGTGCCGGTGGTAGGTTTTATCTTTGCTCCTGCCTACTCGGTTGTTGCGGCTACAATTGCTGTGAACAAAGTCAGGAATATTAATTTGCCCGGCATTTCAGGCCCCGTGTTAGCTGCCTGAACAGCAAAATAGACATGGTAAGCAAACAAATAGCTTTCAAAAAATCCTCTTCATAGAATTTATGAAAAGCCCTAAACTCGACTCTCTGTATGGTATTGAATGAATTTTTGCTGCAGGAGTGAAAATTTTATGCAACATTCAAATTTTATTTTGCGATTTGCTGTCTGCAGAAACTACAGTTTAAACTATCAACAATCTGATAAACATAAACCTTTTATCCCCGGCAGAATCAAAGGATTTTTTCAATCCTCATACCAAACCATTTTTGTACATTTGCGTACTTTACCAAAAATGAAAAATTTACTTGTTTTTTTTCTGGCCATATATGCCAGTTTAGCTTTTGCACAGGATACCGTGCGCATAATGCATTACAACCTGATGTATTATAATACAAATACTGGATTTTGCAATCAGGAAAATAATTCTGTATCCAGAAAAGACAGTTGTCTGAGAAAAATAATTCAATATGTAAAACCCGACATATTTACTGCCAACGAAATTGGCAACAACGAAATATCACATCAGCGGCTGCTCGACAGTGTATTGAATACTGGCGGATTGAACAACTATAAAAAAGGCCAGGTTTCAGACAACGGCGGCAGCATTATTTCAAATGGTATATTTTATAATGCTGATAAATTTACCTTAAAAAAACAAATCAACGTGCCTACTTTCACCACCCGGGATATCAACTTGTATGAATTTTATTTCAACGCTTTTGGTTTGGAATCAGGCGCATTGGATACGGCCTTCCTGACCTGCATTGTAGTGCACCTGGAGCCAAGTATCACAAGTACAAGCCTAAGAGCCCAGCAAGTTGCAGTATTGATGAACTACCTGGATTCAGTTAATACAAAAGCAAATTACCTGCTTATGGGCGATTTTAATGTATATGCCGACACCGAAACCTGTTACCGCATGCTGATCACGCCCGACAACGCTGACTTTACTTTTTACGATCCCATTGATATGCCGGGATTATGGAGTGTTGAGGATGATTTTCGCTTTTACCACACACAATCTACCCATGCGCTGCAGGATGGATGTTTTGCGTATGGTGGCATGGACGACCGCTTTGATTTTATTCTGCAAAGCGAATACATACAAAACGGAACCCGGCATTACCAATACCTGAACAATTCCTATACAACGGCGGGACAGGATGGCAATCATTTCAACAAGGCTATTAACGATGGCCCCAACAGCAGCGCTCCGGCGGACATCATTGAAGCTTTGTTCAATATGTCGGACCACTTACCGGTATATATGGACCTTGTGGTGGATCAAACTGCCAGTCTGGATGTACCTGAAGTTTTTGATATGGTATTCCCCAATCCCGTAACCGACATCCTTCACCTGAACGTGGTGCTCGATAAGCCCTCCCAATTAGATTTTGCCATTACAAACACGCTAAGTCAGGAAGTTTTTTTCTTTAGCACCACCACAACCAGAACTACAGCTTCTTTTGAATTTCCGGTTGATTTTCTGAACCAGGGAATATACTTTCTCACCATGTACAACGGTATCAACATGCCTATAACAAAAAAATTCATGAAAAAATAAAATCCCGCCGAAGTACCGGAAATCCTATTTATTCCTTATTATTTGTTCAATTTGCATAATTCATCCAACTTCACCTTTGATAATTTCTGTACCTTTGCATAACTGTTTCCCAATGAAAAAAATAATACTATTCTTTCTTGCCATTACAGCAACCACCTGCTACGCGCAGGACACCATCAGGGTTATGCACTACAACCTGATGTATTATTACCGCACCAGCACTTACTGCACTACGACCAATAATCCTACGGCAACAAAAGATAATTGTCTGAAAAAAATCGTAAAATATGTCAATCCGGATATTTTCACCGCCAATGAGGTGAACCCTGTTACAGCCACCCACCAGCACGTGCTCGACGACATCCTGAATACGGATGGTGTAACACACTACAAAAGAGGCGCCATGAGCAACAATTCGGGATCGGATTTGTCGAATGCCATGTTTTATAATTCCGACAAGCTCGTATTAAAATCGCAAAATAATATTTATACCAGCGTAAGAGATATCAATATATATAATTTTTATTATAAAGCATGGAATATTGCAACTACTGACACCGCTTACCTTACATGCATCGTTGTCCATCTTAAAGCCGGCAGCACGGTATCCGACTCTACCTTGAGAATTTCGCAGTCGAACACCATCATGAACTACCTCAACACCCTGAACAAAAAAGCTAATTATCTGCTCATGGGCGACTTTAATACCCGTACCGCCGACGAGCAGTGTTTCCAGAATTTCATCAATCATTCCAATATCGATATCCGTTTTTATGATCCCAAGAATATGATTGGAGATTGGTATAACAACCCTACATATAGCAGCCTCCACACACAATCTACCCACACATCCTCCGAAGGTTGTTTTTCCACCGGAGGTATGGACGACCGCTTTGATTTTATTTTGCAAAGTGAATTTATTAAAAACGGCACCGATCACATTCACTACATCAATGGTAGTTATCAAGCCATTGGCAACGACGGGAATCACCGTAATTATGCCATCAATTACGGAACAAACAACAGCGCACCTTCCGAAATTATTGACGCGCTATATGATATGTCCGATCATCTGCCGGTAGTAATGGATCTCAATGTTGATCAAAACGCGGTGGGTATTGGCCAATCCCTGGCGGACAACACGGAGTTTTCTTTTACAAATCCCGTTACTGACA
>Ga0116171_10000956_pt1 | contig 29768 bp, 31 predicted proteins | sample AD_JPNHW2_MetaG_FD_89798 | JGI IMG/M metagenome (GOLD analysis project Ga0116171, IMG submission 89798) | Active sludge microbial communities of municipal wastewater-treating anaerobic digesters from Japan - AD_JPNHW2_MetaG | ecosystem: Engineered > Bioreactor > Anaerobic > Digestate | place...
ATTACAATAGCGTTTCCGGAGCTTATGATTTTAGAAAAGAAAATTTATACTATTTCGTGTCCGGTTGCATCCAGCAATCGAATATTAAAAACAAAAGCAGAATCAGCGTTAAATTTTCTGATTATGTATTGATTTACATACACATAACGGAATATGATTTTTATCATTTCGGCTATCAAATGAGCGAATTTCAGCAATTCAGATTCAGCAAGTTTGTTTTATCCCTCATAATTGAAAAAGGTTGTGACAAAATAATGTTGGCGCATACCATCGCCGGTGTTCCCAGAGACGTTGCAATAAGAGAGTTTTTGCTTGAAAATTTGTTCGAAGAAAACGAGTTTAATTACGCCCAATTTCGCAAGCTTTATCAGCGAAAATGGATAAACAAAGAGAAAGAAATATATGAATTTCTTAAAAATATCGCAGAATCGAGTATTAATAAATCACAAATTAAGGACAAAATGAGTATAAAAAAAAATGTACAAATTGTCCCTATTTTTAAAATACAATAAAAATGGAAAATATTGACAAAAATATAGGGTTATTTAACCCGTCTGGGTACAAGAAAATTCAAGTTGTACCTGTAGATGATGTTGTTTCTGTTGAATTTGTAAATGCGCTCTCAAAAAGATTGACACTAAGAGCCACGCCATCCCCTGCCGGCAGACTTGCCGTCATTCAAGCTAAGAATATAAAACTTAGCTGTGAAGAGGATGGAGGAGTGAACGCTTGTGAAATATCGTGTAGGTTTTATGGAAACAACCTGGAGTATTATTTCGAAGCAATGAAAAGAAAAAGATATATTGTTGTATTAACAGACAACAACAACAACAATCATATAGTAGGTACAAAAGAGGAATCCTTCCCTTTTTCATACACTCGTATAAATGGTCCTGAAATGGATTCCGGAAACTATTATGAACTTAAATTTTCAAGGAAAATCACGCACTATCCGCTTCTTTTAGTCGAATAGTTACCTTTAATTTGTCATAATCTTTACATTTCGTCAGCCTATTTTTGTTGAAAAACAAAGATATGGCAAAGAAATTCAATCAATTACAATTCATTAATGAAGCCTCTGAAGATCAGGCTGAAATTATAGTCGAAGGTCAAATTGGCTATGAGGACTGGTGGGGAGATCATGAGTATGATGAAAACACCAACCGGCTGATGACAGAAGAGCTCAATAAAATACGGGCTCTCAAAGCAAAAACGGTTTTAGTAAAAATTCATTCTCTTGGAGGAGATGTTGATCATGCTCTCGCTATTTATGATCAATTAAAAGACCTTAAGGCAAATGTAATCACACAAATCAACGGGATGTGTGCATCTGCGGCTACGATTCTTTTCGCAGCCGGATCAGAACGTAAAATTTCCAAAAATGCTCTTTTCTTGGTACATAAATGCTGGGGGTATAGTCGCGGAAACGCTAATCAACTTGAAGCCGCCATTGAATCATTCAAACAAATAGACCAAAGAATAATGTCTATTTACAAAGAAAGTGGAGTTGTTGACGAACAAAAACTCAACGATTTGATGAATTACAACAATGGGGAGGGGAAATGGATCCCCGCTACAGAAGTTAAGGACATTGGATTTGCAACAGATATTTATAATGAAACCGCCAAGGCTGCTTCCTTTTCTCGCGAAACGTTTAACAATAGCAAACTTCCTGAAATCCCTGAGGCTTTTACAAACCTGATTTCCGACAAAAAGGAAAATTGGTTTGATCAATATAAAGACAAGATCATTGCCCTTTTCTCGAGTGATGGCAAAGACAACACAAACACAAGTATAAATCAAAATTTTATTGAAATGAAAAAATTTCCTTTAATGGTCGCTTTGCTTGCATTAGCGGCCGAAACTGCTTTTGATCCTGAAAAAGGATTCAACATGAATGAAGAACAGCTTAAACTCATCGAGGATAAGCTTGCCAAAGTCGATTCCCTTGAAGCTGCAAATACAGCTCTTAAAAAAGAAAAAGAAAAGGCTGAAGCAGATCTTTCCGCCGCAGTTCAGGAGCGCGATGAATTACAGGCCAAAATTGACAATATCCCTGCTCCGGGCGAAAAACCAATTAATGGGAAAGACGGAAAAGATAAAGAGGATTCTTTTGAGGATAAAATGAAAAATGATCCAAAATATCAAGCCGTTGCCCAGGAACTTGGGCAAGAGCTTTAAACAAAGCAAAACTCGAATTCACAAAGTAAAAAATCATTATTAACAATTTAATTATTAAATCATGTCAACAACTTTTAACACCGCCGATATTATCAAACAATTCGGTGATTATTATGAGAATTCAGGGCAAAACCTGAATCGTCTCAAAGGTGCCTTGATGCAACCGTCAGTCACTCTTGAGAAGTGTACAACCCCTATGAAAACCGAAGACACCATTTTCAAATTGGCTAATCCGGTATTCACCAAACTGATTAAACCATTCAAAAAATCCTTCGACCCGAATGGTGGTGTTACGTTTTATCCAAACGAAATTCGCCTCCGTCAAATTAAGGTAGATGTAGATCTCTATCCGAATGATATCGAGGCAAGTTGGTTAGGCTTTTTAGCAGGGAAAGACAAAAATCTAAAGGATTGGCCTATCGTTCGCTGGATGATGGAAGTCTATATTCTGAATCAGGTTCAGGAAGACAAAGAACTCTACGCCGTTTACAAAGGAGTTTATGATGAAGATGGCACCTCTCCTGAAGACACCATGGACGGACTCCGCGTGCAGCTGATTAATGGAGCCAAAAATGAAAAATATCCAATCCATGTGATCCGAGGAATTGGGACCTTAAACAAGTCAACAATTCTCGATCAAATTGAGGCATACGATGACCAGATATCTGATCTCTATACCGGCAAGCCTGTCATTCACTTTATGTCACAAAAGTGGGTTAAATACCTAAAACGCGATAAACGTTCAAAGGGATATTATTTTATCAATTCCCCGGAAGAAATCGACGATACTATCGACTTCACTGCTCACGTGGTTTGTGGGCTTCCTTCAATGGCTGGCACGAATGACTTATTTTCAACTTTCAAAGAAAATGTTCTCCACATAACCAAGAGGGGATTTTCCGGAGCATCACTTGATGTACAACTTCACGACAGACAAGTTCACATTCTCGGCGACTGGTGGGAAGGTATTGGATTTGCCTGCAATCAGCTTGTTTGGGCTACTGCCGAAACCGTTGAACAGGAAGATTCAACAACTACTTCTGGTGGAAATGTTACTGATACAGACTTGAATGTTATCACAAACGCAATAACAGACATAACTCATAATGCCGCTGTGACAAATGGTGAGTTAAACGGGCTTGCCAATCTTGCAGAGGCAACATTACGATTCTATTACGGAACTTCGAAAACTGCAATGAACAGCTATGCAGCAGCCTCTTTGTCTGCCGGAATCCTTACGGGAAGCTTGACAAGTTTATCTGCTGCAACTAAATACTATGTTAAAGCTGTTGTAACAATCGGAAACGATAGCTACGCAGGGAAAACAGTTGAATTTACCACAACTGCAGCTCCTCTTGTAGATCCTATCTGTGTTACTACTCCGGCTTCAAGTATAACAGCAGCAGGCGCAACCCTGAATGCAAGTTACACTGATGCAGGAAGCCGCGTAACTGGCGGAGGGTTTGAATACGGAGTTGATATGGCAGGAACCCTGACAGATGTAACCAACGCTCCAACTGCAGGTGCAAATTCCAAGGCAATTACCGGGTTAACGTCAGCAACAACCTATTATGTAAGAGCATACGTTTTAGTGGGAACCACTAAATTCTACGGCGGTTGGTCCGCCTTTGCTACCTCCGCTGGAGAGTAGTAGTCAGAGGGGTGCGTCTCTTCAACGCACTTAATTTTTTAAAATAACAATAAAAAAATAGAACAATGACCACTTTATGCAATTTTTCGCTAGAAGACCTGAATAAAAATGCAGGTTGCGGGGGTAGCATGTCGGGCATCAACACTGTGTTGTATGCCATGAAAGACGACATTCAAACATTCCCCACCAAGCTTGCTGAGGCATCAAGAACCCAGCTCGCTGATCATGTAAACACCATAACTGACATAGTTATGAAAACCGGAAAACGGTTCTTCAAACTATACAGTAAAATCGATGCCGGAGAACTTAAATACACGCCGCAAGGCGAAGATGGTTCTAAGGGGCTTCGTGCAAATTTGGAAATCTACCATCCGGGATTCAAAGAATCTCTGCTCGGCTTCTTATCTGTGATTTTGAACGCCGAAATGGTGCTCTTAGTAAAACTTTCAAATGGGACCTGGCACCTGCTTGGCGATGCAGATCGCGGAGTAGCCCTCGAATCAGGAGAAGGAACGTCGGGCAAAGCCATTACCGATGCCAATGGAGCAAATATGAACTTTATCTACGACTGTACCTCTCCGCAAATTTACAAGGGCGTAGTTGACTCTATTCAGGTAACTGACGGAGTTGCTCCGACTATTGTAACCAACGCAGAGAGTGTGTCAGGAACTAGCGTGACATTATCCGGCCTTGCTACCGTTAATGACGGTGCAATTTCCAAAGTTGGATTCAAATATCGCAAGGAAGGTGATGCTGACTGGACCACTGTTGCCATGCCTACTTTCACAACTGGAGTTGCTTACACGAAAACAATCACCATGTCAGCAGCAGACTACTCCTATTTTGCTTATATCATCGTGGATGGTCAGGAAAAATACGGGACTACGCTAAACTTCACTGTATCTTAGTGATTTTAATTATTGTTTGTTTGAAAAGGCGGCTGCATGGCTGCCTTTTTTTGTCCTACTCTGGAAATTTCCTAACACTAATTTTGCTACAAACAAAAGCAGATGGATGATATTAAACAATATTTGATTGATTCAAAAAGAGACTACCGGGAGGGTGCTCGTATTTTTTCAAAATACAGTACAAATAAATATCTTGCCGATTTCTTCATTCGTGGAAGCGTTTCTTTGCAGAGCAAATTAGAATATGAATTAAAAAAGATTTTGGGAATTCCGCTTCCTATATTGTTTAATCAGAAGTGTAGCAATGAGCAACTTTTGTCAACCTTTTTTAAAAAAGATATTCCGAAGCCGGAGGAGTCAAAAGTAGTTGAGAAAAAACCGGAACAGATTTTAAATAAAATTAAAACGGAACAAACCCCTTGCCCTGCAAATGTAAATCCTGAATATTATCAGATAATTCAACAATGTAAAGATCAACTGTTTAATTTGTCAACCAAAATAGCAACGATTCACAACGAGTTATTTGAAGTCGGAAAAGGAAATTCTGAAACACTTTGTAACAAGAGAAAAAAACTGCTTGACAAGAGAAAACCTATGATACGGCTATATGATCGCCTATACGAGCTCAAGGAGGAATATTTTAGAACAGAAAAAATGCCGGAAGAACTAAAAAAATTAATAGAAAAAACCGGCACATCAGAGGAAACTGTCGAAAAAAACACTTCTAAAGAAAAGATATCTAACCTGACCGATATTCAATTGCTACGTAAGAAAACAGCCCTGGCATCCTCTATCACGAAACTGCAGAATAAAATTACTTATCAATCAATATCCAAGCTTCAACAACCACGCCCACTCCCTCCCGGAACTGTCAGAACAGCCGCTGAAAAAAAACTAAAACAACTTAAAAACGATTATAAACAAGTGCTGAAGAGTATCGAAGAAAGGAGTACAAAATGATAGTAGATGTTTCTTCTGTAATAAGTGATACTCCGAAGCCAATAGAAACATTTCCGTATGATAAATGTTTTCCTGAACATGTTCAATTTTCAGATGAAAAAAGCAGAATTTTAAAAAATCTGATTGGTAAGATTCAACCCGGGATGGTCATTAATTTTTGGACAGACGGAAGAATCGCCATGCATGAGATCCTGAACTATTTACTCCGACAGGTTGGACCTTGCAAGGTAGTGGCTTGCACCTGGGCTATATCGGAAGATGCTATAAATGATATTTTATTCAGAAAGAAAAACGGGCTTATTACTGAGTTTAGATTGTGGATTGATCCACGTGTTAAAGTCAGAAATCCCATTCCATTGCAGATAGCTCAGGCCAATTTTCCGGTGATCATATCTCCCGTTCACGCTAAGGTTTGTTTGCTAGAGAATGAAAACTGGAAAATATCCATTTCCGGAAGCCTTAATTTTACATCTAATCCACAGCCGGAGCGATGTATAATACAATGCATTAACTCAGTATATGACACAGATAAAAAATTGATTGACAATGAATTTAACAAAACAAGATGAAGAAACTATCTATAATATCGGATATCTTGGCATGGGGCTGCCTGAAATTATACACAACTTTAATTTTGATAAAGATAGCATTATTCAAGAATTTGAATCCGAATCAGGGCATATTTATGAAACCTGGTTTAAGGGATGGTTTACTGCACAGGTGGAACTCAATAAGGTCATTATGGATTCGGCTAAGAACTCATCATCGCCTGCATTGTTTCAGATGTTTCAGCTGCGTAAGAAAACAGAGAAAAAAACTAATAAACTGATTAATGAGTAAATCGAGTGTTAATGATATTGCAATTCGGGATTTTGAATCCATTTCTCTCTATTTTGAACAGGGTGAGAATGGAATTATTTCACCCGAACAGAAAGAAATATTAAAGCGGTGGCAGTCTGCCTACTCTATATTGAGACAGTTTCCGGCAAAACATACCGCGGCAAGGAAGCTTATGTTAGCCTATAAGGGACTATCAAGATCCCAGGCATTTATAGACCTTGAAAACTCCATGAAATTCTTTCATAAACACGCCGCAATAGACAGAGATTTTATAGAAGACTGGTTTTTAAGCAAACTAATGGAAGAAATTGCCAGCCCCAGTGCTGATGAAATGGCTAAGGCGAAAAATCTAGCCACTTTGCAAAAGCATATTTCACAACTTCCACCAATCAGGATTGATCCTAAACACATCGAAAAAAACGACATTTTCATTACTATTAATAATGTCAGGTTTTCAGAAGCGGAAATTCTTCGCTTGCCCCCTTCAATAAGACAGCGATTTCTTAATACAATATCTGACGAGATCACAGACGCGCAAGCAGAAGAAATAATGAACAGTTAGATGGAAACTAAACTCTCCGCCAATAGGGCGCAGCTTCCCGGCTTTATATTGCAACCCGGTAAAGAAGTAAATGTTGAAGGGCGTGGAACCGGTAAGTCTGCCGGCATTGGATTTACTATAGATAGGTGTGTTAGGAGAATGCCTAAATCGGTAATTTCCTTAACAGGGCAAACGTACGGACAGTTACTAACAAGAACACTCCCATCCAGTTTTAAAATTCTCAAAGAGATGGGATATGAGAAAGGTGTAAACTTTGTAATCGGAGTTCGTCCTCCATCCTGGTATCATGATTCGTATGAAGAGTTGTCAAAATTTGACAATATAATTTCATTTTCAAACGGGACAAAAATAGCTATGATTTCACAGTCTGAAAAAGGCTCTGGACGTGGTGCCAATATTGACTATGAGATTATGGATGAATCTCTTACTATTAACAAGGAACAATATGATCAGGAGGTTTCACCGACCGTTCGTGGAAACATGGAGTTTTTTGGAGAAAAAAGCAAAAAACCTATTAATATACATCATGGATTTAAATACTCGACATCCATGCCTCCAACAAAAACAGGAAGATGGGTGTTGGAATATGCTAAATACTATCAGGAAGAAGCGGGGATTCCTCTATTTGTAATTTGGAACAAAATAGTTAAGCAACAAATAGAATTACTAGACATTGAGGATCCAAAACAATTTAAAGACGCTTGGAATGAAATTGCCAGGTTGAAAGCTCAAATTCGGCCGTTCGTTTCCAAAGACGGAATATTGTTCACGCTCTCAAATGCCTTTGACAACCTTGATTTTGTGGGATTATCTTATATCAAAGAAAATAAAAAGAAACTTCCTCTTCTTATTTTTCTAGTCGAAATAATGAATTTTTTATTTGACAAAGTAGAGGATTGTTTCTACGCTATTAACGATGAAAGGCAGATCTATTATTCAGGACTTGACGAGGAACTATTGAAAAACCTTGCTAAAGATACTGATTTTGATTTAGAACAGCTATCATCACAAAACTCTATTCAGGACCGCGATTGCAATACCGCAATCCCCCTTGAAATTGTTCCGGACTGGGGAAGCGCCATCTCTTTATTCTGCGTCTGTCAGACGCGTAATTTTGACTACAAAACGGGCTTAACTTCTCAGCGTCCTGTTTTTAATTTTATAAATGAATTCTATTCCAAACCTGAAGGGAATAGTAACATATTGATTAAAGAACTCTGTGATCAGTTTTGTAATTATTATAAATCCCACCAAAACAGAAGACTATTATATTATAGAGATCGCTATGGGGATCACAAGAACCCAGCTGTTGTTAACTCTAAGAGTTTTAATGAACAAGCCATTGAGTACTTGACAAAAAGGGGGTGGAACATAGAAGAAATTGTTCATAAGGGCATGGAACCCCCAATGTCGGATAAATACCTGTTATGGGGAATGATTCTTCGAGAAGAAGATCCAACACTGCCAATTATCAGAATTAATGGGAATAAATGTAAATTTACATTAATTTCAATGAACAATGCAATGGTTAAGGAAGTTGATGGTAAATTACAGAAAGATAAAACCTCTGAACGTAAGGGATCCGGCGTGCTGCCTGAGGAAGCCACCCACTTTTCTGACGCTGCCGATAAAATTGTATGGACAAAGTTTTCAGATAGAATTAGTAGCGGTGGGAGAGTTATAATTCCGGTTCGTTTTGGAGCGCATTAGAAGCTTGTGGACGGGTAAAGTGTAAAAAAAAAGGGGTTAACCCCCTTTTTGATTTTCGTTAAAACTTACTTGATTGTTTGAAAAAATATAACACATTGGAAATTTTTCTTTTTCTTCGGGCGTTGGCTCATAATTTTTGCCGTTTTTTAAAGCCTCTTTCACTTTCTGCACGCCAACCGGCAAACCCCAAACCGGAAACGCTTTTTCTCCTTTTTTAACTGTTGCACCTTCTTTTTTCCACTCTTTAAATTTTTTAAATATATTATCTTGTTTTGTTTTATAAACATAATTCACTATAAAATAGTTAAGGGGTTTACTTTCAAAAAATGAATAAAGGTTTGTTTTCTTCTGTTCTAATGCGTTATTCAATAAGCCTTCTCTTATATCCCTTGCCTCTAAAGATGACTTTAAAAGTCTGTTATACTGTTCTTGTCTGTTTATTGTATTCATTGCTTTAATTTTTTTTTGTTAAATAATTCCGTTATTTGAAAATGAATAATAATTGTCTGATGTTATAATTAAATGGTCTAACACTTTTATATTAAATAATTCCATTGCTGATACTATTTGCCTTGTTAGCTTTTTATCCTGGTCTGATGGGGCAAGGTTGCCGCTGGGGTGATTGTGTGATAATATAATTCCTTGTGCATTTTGTAAGATTGCACCCTGCGCAATCTTTTGAATCGATACAGTGCAAGAGGTTTCACCGCCAGAACCGATACAACAAACAGAAAGTATTTTACTATTTTGATTCAAATAAATAGTGTAAAACTGTTCATAACAATCTATTGTTTTATTAAAGTCTTCAATTGCTTTAAAAACGTCTGCAGCCTGTTGGGCAGTTGTGATTTTCTTTGCTTCATTTAAATCTATTTTGTTGACTAAAAAGATGCCAACCTGTGGTATTTTTGTATTTAAATTTTTCATTATATTTGCGCTTTAAATTTACTTTGTGAATTTAAGTAAAAAAGCGGCGGGCGTCTGGTAACATTCCGCCGCTTTCCTTTTAAAAATAGTTAGTTGTTAAGGAGTTGCATTTCAATTTCAGAAATTTTCAAATCAATTTCTTTTTGAATAATTTCAGCAAATTTCAATAACAAATCAGGATTGGAGATTGAAAGAACATCTGTTTCCCTGTAGCCGTCTGTTGTCATTTTTAAAATTACTCTTCCCTGTTTGCTTTCAAATCCCTGTTCTTTGATAGCTCCAATAAACTGTTGAAGTTTTTCTTTTGTGTTCAAAAAGATTTCCCGATTGTCGGCAAGAACTTTCTTTTCATTCAGTTTGTTTAACATTTTCTGAAGTTCTTTTTGCAGTTTTGCACCTTCAAAATTTACGTTGTTACTTTCAACGTTTGCACTTTCAACCGTTTGCGGTACGGTTGCAACCTTCTCAATGTTTTTCATTGTGTTGTGAATTTAAGTTTTTAAATGTCGGGCGTCTGGTTGCCCGATTGAATTGTATATAAAAATACAAAAAATATTAATACAAAAAAATATTTAAAGCATTAGTTTTCAACAATTTAAACAAAGTTATTAACAAAATATCAATTGTAATTATTTGGCTATCAAATAGTTATAAATCATATTTCCTGTAAAACTTTTTGGAAATTTCCCAAAATGGTAGGGCGTGCAACGGACTCAATCTTCCCACGAAACCTTTTTTTTAGAAAAAAAGGTTGCAAAAAAACAGTGACAGAATAATTTAATAGAAAATAAAATGGATGTTAAAAAATTGCTATTGGAAAATTTAAATTAATTGAATTTTATCTGTCCCACCCGTTTTTTTTTCTATTAATATTTTTGTTTTGTTATGAAGACAATAAAAAGAAAAGAAGCCTTAAGGGAAATGGATAGTGAAACCAGAGAGGGGAAGCCTTTTTATTTCTCTGTTGAGTTCTATAAAGAAAACGGCGAAGTTGTTTTTCTCAATAAGGCAAAAATGGCAGGACTTAGAGCTGACATGAAAAGAAATAGAATAAGAGGAATACAGCAGGTGGACAGTCAGGGCAATCAAATAGGACATATATACACAGTGTGTATTGACAATATCAGAATGTTCAACAATTTAAGAATAACAATTTGATGGATATAACATTTAACAAGGACGGGATTCCTCTTATGGCGGTTGGGAACCATTTCTATTCGACAACAATGGGAACTCCTAAAAATTCAGGGAAAAAATCTAACAACGACGAGAAAAAGATTTTGGAAGATGTTGACGATGTGTTTTCTTTTAATGAAATTAAATATGCTTCTTGGGGGAGTAATAACAGATACCCGGATGATGCGGAAGCTATTATCAGAAAGACGGGAGTTCTGTCAACCGGGATAGACTACAAGTGCCGCTGCTGTTATGGTCAGGGCGTTTTTCCCGTCACAGTTGAGGGGTTTGATGAACAAAACAATGAGATTTTTAAAGCCGTTGGAGACAAGGAAACAAACAAGTTTTTACGGGGATATGTTTTTAGAAATTTTCACCAGGACTCTTTTAGAGACCTGAATAAATTTGGAAATTGCTTCCCGATTTTTAAGTTTAATATGGAGGGTACAAAGATTCTTTCTCCTCAAATTATAAATGCAAGACACTGTAGATTATCAACAGACAAAAAAAAGTTGTTAGTGTTTGGAGACTTTGCAAACAGTAGTCCGGGGTTAGATAACTCTATTGTTTATGATGTATTGGATGAACATGATCCTGCTTATGATCTTCAATGGAGGAAGGATCACAAAAAATTATCAGGACAATCAATTGCTTTTCCTCGTATTGCCCGCTATATGAGCAACAATGACTATTATGCAACACCGGACTGGGACACAGCTTATCAAGCAGGCTGGATTGACGTTGCTCATAAAATTCCGGCAATGCTCAAAAAAATATACACCAACGCCATGAGCCTTATGTGGCATGTGCAAATTCCCTATTCGTATTGGGAAGCGCGGTATAAAAAAACTGATTATAAATCAGAAGATGCGCGACAGGATGCTATTAAGGCAGAAATGGACGAGATTGATAAAAATTTGGCATCAGAAGAAAACGCCAACAAAACAATTTTTACTCACTACTCTACAAACGAAAATAGAGTTGAAGAAAAATGGATCATTGATAAACTTGACAATAAACTCAATATTGATGAAAAGTTGTCGACTTCTGCTGCTGCAAATTCCGAGATACTGTTTTCAATGATGGTTAACCCGAGTGTGATCGGCGCCGGTACACCCGGGGGACCGTATGCAGGGAATGCCGGCAGTGGCTCTGATATTAGAGAGGGACTTCTTCTCTCCATGATTTTATCATACATTGAAAAGCAACAAGTACTTGATCCTGTTGAATTAATGTTTCAGTTCAATGGTATTGAAGATATTGAGATAAAGTATAAGCAGATTACACTGCTTACGCTTGACAAGGGCAAATCGACAGAAGAAAAACTATCATAATATGGAACCAAAATTTTTTAAAGCTACTGAAAACGTGAATGCTGCTGAAATGAAGCAGTATTTGCCCGTTAATGTGCAATTCAATTTCAACACGATAAAACCATTTATTTATCAGTCTGAAAACAAATATATTATTCCTTTGTTGGGTGTAAAACTAAGTGAAAAGCTGGCAAATTATTATAAAGACCCCTTAACTGTTGTGGTGGCTTTAAGAGATAAATATAAACAGCTACTTGAAAAAGTACAATTTTCACTCATTCGCCTTGCTTTGTTTACCGGATTTGATTTTATAAGTGTTACGCTTACTGACAGTGGTGCCATGGCTGCCGGAGATGCAGATAAGAGATTATTTAAATATCAGGAGCAATCTTTGAAAAACTCATTAAAAAACGATGGGTTTGATTTTCTTGATGACATATTGTTGTTTCTTGAAAATAACTGTGATTTGTTTGAAGACTTCAAAGAATCTGCCTATTACACAAAGAATATTAAATCTCTTATAAGGAGCACAGAGGAGTTTAACTCTCATTACAGCATCAACAGTTCGCGGTTGGTATTTTTAAAAATGAAATATTTCATTGACGACATTGAAAAGGTTGATCTCTGTCATCAGCTTGGATCTGAATTTGTCGCTGAATTAATTGCTGCAGATCGGGAAGAGGAAAAATATTCTAAAATTCTTCCGGCAATTTGTCGGTTTGTAGTTTATAACGCCATAGTGGCGGGGTGTGAAGAGTTTGGAAAGTTGCCGACCGAACGAGGATTGATATTTGAAACATCAACAGCTGATTCAAACATTACGTTTGAACGCCCTGATTTAAAATCAACGAAGGAGTATTATAAATACAAAGGAGGAGCTTATCTTTCTTCTGCAATTGACTATATCAAAAAAAACAAAGCCATCTACCCGAAATTTATAGAATTTGCAGGAGAAAACGCACCTACAGATTCAGTTATAAGAAGAGACAACACCGGTAAAAAATCAGTATTTTTATAGAGATGATTAAAGAACATATTTTATCGGAAAGAAAATTATGGTTACATCTTGATGGAAATACATTTGATTCATCAAATTATGGTAATAATGGCATTGGAACAGGAATAACTTATGAAAGTGGACATATAGGTCAATGTGCTATTTTTAATGCAACAACGGATAAAATTGTTATTGACAATGAAAATCAATTTGATTTTGATAGAGATATTCCTTTTACAGTCTCATTGTGGTTTAAATTAAATGATATTAATAGAACTAGATTTTTTGTTTCAAAACAAGCAGATGGAAGTTCAAATGGAGTTTCATTTTGGCAAAATAACCAGAATAGAATTTATTTTCAATTGGTTCCTGTTGGTGTGACTGGATACTTGTCAGTATATTATTTATTTACAAGTATAAATACGTGGACGCACATTGTAATAACATATTCCGGTAGCTCAACTGCTGCTGGTATAAAGATGTATGTAAATGGGAATGAGGTTACAACTACAAAAAGTGGGGGACCATTGACAAACACAACAGTAAATGACATTCCTGTTGAAATCGGAAATAGAGCAGGAACATATAATTTTAATGGAGATATAGATGAAGTTATTGTAGATAGTAAAGAATGGAATTCAGATGAAGTTTTACAATACTATAATGAAACAGTATAAAATTCAAGGATATTAATAATACAACAATGAAAGAAAAACTAATAATTCAAATAGACAGATTAGATAATTTTATTGATAATTTCAATCATTTTATCGACAAAAATGGCGGTGTAATAGCAGTAGCTTTCATTTCCGCAATGACAATCCTTTTATTATTCATTTTAAAGTAAGCAAAACAAATGACTAAATTTATTATCAATCAACTTATTATTATATTACTCTGCTATGTAGTAGATATTGTTGCAATTATCATTGACTTGCGAGCGGGAATAAAAAAAGCTAAGCAAAGGGGTGAGTATCGAAGCTCAACAGGCTACAGAAGAACAATTGAAAAGGCAACAAAGTATTTCAATTTTCTGATTTTTGGACTACTGTTCGATATTTTGCAAATTACAGTTTGCTATTTATTGCATAATCAGGTAGGTTCTAATTTGCCTAACATTCCATTTATTACAATAATTTTTGCAGTTGGAATATTGATTATTGAGGTCAAATCTGTATATGAAAAAGCGGAAAATAAGACTAAGAACGAAATTAAAGATGCTGCAAAAACCGCACAAGAGGTTATTAAGATAATAAAACAAGAGGGGTTGCTGGATAATATTGGCAGTATTGATACACATTCACAGTCAACGAAGCGCAATAAAACAGGAAAGGCAATAATGAATGATGATGATTTTATTGACGATATAGTAAACGATTCTAAATAATAATATTATGGCAAATATAGAAAAATTAGCTCCGATTATCTTCAAATGGGAAGGTGGTTTTGTAAATGACAAAACAGACAAAGGCGGTGCTACAAAAATGGGCGTTACTATTGCAACCTGGAAAGCATGTGGCTACGACAAAGATGGTGACGGTGATATTGACGCGGACGACGTAAAATTGCTCACTAAACAAGATGCGCTAAATGTACTAAGAGGTTATTGGAACAGGTGGAAGGCTGACAATATCAATAATCAGTCCGTTGCCAATATTTTAGTTGATTGGGTTTGGGGCTCTGGAAAATGGGGAATTAAAATACCTCAGAGGATATTGGGGGTTGATGATGATGGAAATGTCGGTAACATTACAATATCCGCTGTCAACAATGCTAATCAAAAAGAATTATTCGACAAAATTTGGAAGGCCAGAGAAGTGTTCTTTAAACAAATTTGCGAACGAGATAAGTCTCAATATAGGTTTTTGAAAGGCTGGATGAATAGGCTAAACGACTTTAAATATCACGCATAATATTATGGAAAACATTAATGCAACACCGGCACAATACTACTCTTACATTAAGGGGTTGGCACAGAAACATAAGCTTCTGAAACACACGGATTCAGAGAAACACTATTTTCGTGGTGAGCTTGAGGAGTTTTATATGTCATTCCGAAATGATATTAATTTTCCTTGCCTTATTGCAGAGAATTTCACCCTTGAGTTTGTTACCGAAGATGGTGTTTGTAAAAAAATCAGGGAAACCCCGTTTATTGTTGCAGAAAGTTACAAGGAGGAAAACGATTATAATGATATTGACACTAAGCAAAATAATTGCGAAGTTATTGGCGATGAAATTCTGAGAAGACTCAAGTTTGATCAGCGAAACATGTGCGGCTATGAGTTTGAGTACGGTGAAGGAATTCCGGTACTGAATGAAGCGAATAAATATGTCGGTATTCGCTACACGGTTTCTGTTAAGAGTGTTTTTGACGACGACTATAATCCCGAAAACTGGGATGAATAATATTGATATTAAATATAAGAAAAAAAACGTTTCATTTCAAAGTCCCGGGTCCTTTGAAGAAATGTCGCAGCCTCAGTTTATTGAAGCTTGTAGATACATAATATATCACAATGCCGAATTAAAATTGCCGGACTCTTTTTATGAAACCCTTGCCGGAATCCCATCAGAGGATATTTCAAAAATATCAACATATCAGAAATTTAGGATTAAAGAACTGTTTGAATTTGTTTTAAGCGGAGATTTTGAATTTTCAAATCAACTGATTGATTATATTGAAGTTGACGGAATTAAATATTACGGATATCAAAGCAGTTTTGGGAACACAACTTGGGAAGAGTATATATTTGCTGATCAGTTTTTTATTTCAAAGAATTTTGAAGGCATCGCCGCTGTGTTATACAGGCCTGAGCGGCTTAATTATGATGGAGAAACTGATATAAGGATTCCGTTTTCATCTTACGGAATTAATACCCGTATTGAAAAATTTAAAACACTGGATCCGGCCGTTATTATGGCTATTGCCGTTAACTACAGGGCTATGCGGAAGAAAAGTATTGAAAATAGGTATTATTTTATTTTTCCTCCTCCAATTGAAAGTGATCATAAACCTGAAAAAGAACCCGATGACAACAAACAATTCAGCTGGGTTAAGATACACAGAGACATATTGGGAGATTCTTATTTTGAAGAAGAAAAGCAATTAAAGACGAATGTTCATGTAATCCTAAATCGATTAAATGAACTAATTAAAGATTCTCATAAAAATGGAAAAAAATAGCAGTTTCAGTACGACGATTCAGGGGAAGATTATCTCCTCCGATGAACTTCGGCTAAAAGCTGCTGTTTGGGCTAAGTCTGTCAGAGAACAGGCAAAACAGAATATAACGAAGTTTGACAAAGGGAAGAGAAAGCCAACGCACACTTATAAGAGTGGTTTGTGGAAAGGAAAAACGGAAGGAAAACTTAAAAATAAACTTTCGTTTGCTGTCAGGGAAAAAGGTGGAGTTACCGACCACGTTGGATTTAAGTTCCCATTACACGGTATTTTTCGAGAGTATGGCGTTGGACGTGGTCAACCACGAATGCCCGGCAAGAAGAAATCGAGAAAGGTTTATATAAAAAGAAGTATGAGCGACTGGCTTGATGCGCCAATTTCTAAAAACATGAATAAGTTTGCTGATCTTGCCGCAGAGTTTTACGGCGATGAAGCAATAATACACTGTTTTAATGCTATGATTAAAAGTAAAAAGCAGCCTTAGTGGCTGTTTTTTTATGTCCCTCTTTTTAATTTCCGAGTAAATAAATTTGTTTAAAAACAAAGAAATGGCACAAGGAGTTAAGAGAACAATCGGGCTATACATTAACGGGACAGAAGTAAAGAGTGAGATTAAAGATATTAAAGCCGCCATGACACATCTTGTAAATGAACAAAACAGGATGACAATTGGCAGTGATCAGTATGTTGCTCACGCAAAAAAAATTAGAGAGCTTAAATCAATAATTAATGAGCACAATAATGCGCTTAAGGTTTCCGGCAATTTATGGGACACCTTTAGCAAAAGAATTGTTATGCTTGGTGCCGGTATCGGTGGTTGGATAGAAACATTTCAGCAGCTCAATCAGACTGCCATGGATTTAAAGAAGTTGGCAACAGATTTGGCCGCCATGGACGATGTTTATGCAAGTGTTCAGAAGTATGCAAACCTCACGAGAGATGAAGTTCTTCAACTCAATGAAGAGTTTAAGAAAATGGACACAAGGACATCTAGAGAGGAACTCAACCGCCTTGCCGGAGAAGCAGGAAAGTTGGGCATTGAGGGGGTTCAAAATTTAAAGGATTTTGTTGCAGCCGCTGATATCATACAAATTTCTTTGGGAGAAGACTTAGGTGAAGATGCAGTAAAGCAAATGGGAAAACTGGCTGAAATGTTTGACCTTACAAAGGTATATGGATACAAGGACGGAATGCTCAAAGTTGCATCTGCTATTAATCAGGTCGGACAAAGCTCTACGGCTGCTGAATCATATCTTCTTGATTTCACAAACAGATTATCCGGCGTTGCAAATCAGGCCGGTATTTCAGTTGCTGACATAATAGGATACGGTTCCGTATTGGATCAAAATGCACAACAGGTTGAAATGTCCGCAACCGCTTTGAATAAGTTTATTATTCAAATGGTTAATAAAACAGAAAGCGTAGCAAATGCGGCCGGTATTCCCGTTAAAGAGTTAAACGACTTGATAGGAAAAGATATGAACGCCGCTCTGTTAAGGGTTTTTGAGGGATTAAATAAAAAGGGTGGACTAAAAGACTTAGCACCTCTTTTCAAGGACCTTGGTGCAGAGGGTGCGCGTGCCGCTTCGGTTATTGCAATTCTTTCTGAAAAATATGATACAATAATTCAGGGGCAACAATTGTCAAACAAAGCTTTCGAAGATGGAAATTCTGTTCTTAAAGAATTTAATACCAACAACAACAATCTAAATGCAGAGCTTGAAAAGTCTAAGAAAAAGTTTCAGGATCAACGCCTTGAATTGGGAGAAAAATTTTATCCGGTACTTCTTAAAATTACAAAGGGTTCTACAGGTTTGATCAAGGCAATTGGCATGCTCTCTACTTTTATTAGTGAAAATAAGGGGTTGATTCTTATATTAGTAGCTGCCTATTCAAAGTATTTGATTGCAGGAGCCAAATTTCTTGCATTTAAAACTAAGGAAATTGTAGCTGAACAGGCCTCGATTGTATCAAAAAAACTTAGCAATGTTGTCACAAACCTTTCTACGCTAAGACTATACTATCATGCACTTGCACACGATTTGGCAGCGAAAAAAATAACACTTCATGCAGCCGCACAGGAGGCACTCAGGATTACAATGCTTAAACTGCCCTGGACTGCAATACTTGTCGCCATAACCGCTATTGTTTATGCAATTGCTAAATGGGGAAAAGAAACCTCTGTTTTGCAAAAAAACATGGGGGAAATGACCGTGGAAATTTCACAGCAAAAGACAGAGGCTAAAAAGTTGCTGTCACAACTTGCGGCAACAACAAAGGGCTCAGAGGAGCGGGAAAGGATAATTCAAAAGATAACAGAAAAATATGGAGTATACAGGGATCAGCTTATCGATGAAAAAAACAATCTAAAGAATCTCGATGTTGTGCTCGGCGCTATTAATCAAAAGTTAGAGGAACAGATCCGTTTAAAATTTAGAAATAATGCCGTTGATGAAATATATGAAAAACAAGGGAAAAAGGTTAAAAAAAGCGGGGAAAGAGTTTTTGAAAACATACAACAACAAATTACAGACTTAGATAAGGCAGGAGAAGCTATGTCTGAATTAAGAGAACTAATGGACGAGGAAAATATTATTAAAGACGAGATATTTACTTCTAACGCCGGACAGGTTTATGTAAGTTATACTCCATCTGATAAACTAACCGCATTTTTAAAAAAATATAATGTTTCATTGAAAAACGGACTCGACAAAAACATATATGAATATCAATTCTATAATAAGCAGTTGAACGATGAAATCAATAAGGCTGAAATATTGTTTGGAGAAAGTGAAAAAACGCAACTTTCGGAAATGGAAAGTCTTGAAAAACAACTGGCGGAACTAAATAAAAAATTTGTAGATGCTAAAACGGCTGCCGGTAAAATACAATATGCAAAGGAAATAACCGCTCTTGAAAAATTGATTGAAGATAAAAAGAAACTGGGAGACAAAGAAATTAACAACAATAATGAACTTACCGACGAGGAAAAAGCAGAGCTGAAAAAGAGAGAAGATGCCTGGAAGTCTTTCTATGAAAAACAGGCAAATTTCAGGGCAAAACAACAGATAGACCAACTTACTGATTTTGAAAAAGAGAAAGCCTCCATAACCTATGAATACGATCAGATGATTAAGGAGGCTCTGGAATTTGGTGAGCGTGGTAAAAAAATAGCAGGAGAGCTTGAAAAAGAAAAGGGAGAAGCTATTATAGCCGCCGGTCAAAAATACCTTGTTAAATATAATGAGGTAATTCAAAAAATTTATGACAGTGCAGAAAAACGACTTGGAAGTGATAATCCCTTACTTGAAAAACTAAAGGTTTCTGATACAGAGTGGAATAAAATCATTAATGATTATAAAGACATTCTCAACGAGCTCGAGATACTCTATTCTGAAACACAAGATCCACAAGAGGCAGAGGATGTAAGGCAAACCATGATCACCACCTGGGAGCGAATGAATGAGGCAATCAGGCTTAAATCTGAAAATCAGATTAACATCATCAAAGACGCACAGGGGGAAATTACTGATGCCCTTAAAACCGAGACAGAAAGACAAATTGACGAAGTAAAGAATAAATATGATCTCTTAATAAAGCTTGCACAGACGAGCATGGATGAGCTGGTAGAGATTGATCCGGTTGCCAACGCAGAATTGATTGAAAAACTAAAAAAACAGATTGAGGAGCTTAAAAAGAAACTGGGAGAAGAAATAGAAGTTGTTTTAAAAAAAGAAGATGATAAAAGTGGAATTGCAGGCCTATTTACAATTGATTGGGATAATTTTTTAAATGACTGGAAAACAAATCTTCAAAAAATTATTGCCGCTGTAGAAGAGGCTTATCGGTCGATCGGCTCAATAATGAATTCGGTTACTGAAATTCAAAACAACAACGCAGAATCTGAATTAAACAAATATAAAGAAGTACAGGAAGGAAAACTTGATACCCTACAGGAAAGGTATGACAAGGGACTTATATCAGAAGCTTATTATAACTCCCAAAAGCAAAAGATTGAAGAAGAAACCGATGCAAAGGAAAAACAAATTGCCCTGGAACAGTGGAAAAGAAGCAAAGCCTTAGCATCCTCCCAAGCCGCCATTCAGGGAGCATTGGCAATTGTTTCTACATTTGCCCAATTAGGTTTTAGTGTTGAAGGTGTTATTGCAGCAGCGTTGTGTGCGGCTTCTACTGTGGCAGAAATTGCAGCAATACAATCAGAACCGGCACCATACGCCCGCGGTGGTTATGTTAAAAAAGAGACTGTTTATAAGGCAGGTGAGCAAGGAGAAGAATGGGTTGCTTCTCATTCTTTATTAAAAGATAAAAAAACAGCCGGAATTATATCAGAGTTGGAGGCCTATCAGCGTGGCAGCAAGTCAATTTTTAATACCGTTTCTGTTCCTAATCAGAAAAACATGTCCCAAGCGGCGTCATCCTTATCACGTAGTTTTGTGACCTCTCAAACACCTGTGGTGAACAATTATTATCAAAATAACAGTGACAATGAAACGATAAAAAAGATGTACAACAAAGTAGAAGAGTTTACCAAGTATATGAGTGATCCGAAAAACAGGAGGGCTTCTGTTGATCGTAAGCTGCTTACAGAATTTGACAGTGATGAAACATTTTTAAGGAATAAATCAGTATTATGAGTATCTATTTAAGTGAACGGCCTTTCGATGTTGATTTTGCACAGAACTCTCTTGCTGCTAAATTTAACTGCACCCCTAATTCAATTTCGGGGGTTAAGTTTTATAAGCAATTCTATTTTACTTCGCTGCCTAATATTAATCAAAAAATCACATTTTCGTTTAATAATACGTCACTTACATTTACAATAAGTCAATATGTTATTGCTGCAAAGTATCCAGACAGGATGGCTGTTGCTCTTTCAATTGCAAAAATCCTTGAATCCTTTGAAGACAAAATCGTATATCACTATTTGCTCAATAAATATTATGATATAACTGCTGTTATAAGCGGAAATGGGGTAATAGTTACCTTCGCAGCCAAGGAAGTGGGCAGTGAGTATAATCTTACAATCTCAACAGACGACAGGATTACTCATTACACTGTATTAGCCGAATCTGTGGTAGGAGTTAGTAGAATTAGACTGTCAAATTATTTTGTTTACACTCAGCTTCTGATTAAAAGATATTCACAGTCAATCCAAGAGACTATTCGCACTCCAGAAATGATAATTTCTGTTGATGAAAATAATATTGCTAAACTGCAGCTTGATATTTTGAAGAGTTACTTCGAAGAATGTGACGTTCCAAACATCTCCGATCCGGTTGGCGGATATGCCCTCCAATATGCAACTATACTATATAATATAATGTATGCAGAAGTGTACGGAGATACTCCGGCGGTTCAAACTGTGAAAAAATCTGCTGATTTGATTGCCCTGAATGCAAAACAGTATGAATATCCTCGCTCTGTCAATCTCCCGGACTGGATCACGTTTCATAATGAGAAAAAACTATCGGAATATAATCAGCCAAGAAACTACGGAAGCCCCAATAATTTAACCGTAAAAAGTTACAAGGATTTGCCTCAATTTTTATATTTTATTTACGTCGCGGCCGCTGATCAGGCAGATACATATAAGGTTGATTTGCTTCTCAAAGATGGCACAACCGTTTCATCGCACGCAACCGGACAGATTTCTTTTAAGCACAACGCAATTACTCGTGTGCCAGTTTCATTTAAAGCCCTCGGACTTGATCAGTATGCCGGCGATATCTTATCCTATACAATTACATTTACATTTACGGGACTTTCGGCCGGAGATGTGATGACTTTTAAAAGAACCTTTGTTTTAGAAGAGAAACCCTTCTTTGCAAAAGAATTTCTTTTGCAGAACAAATACGGTGTTCTGGAGTCGTTTTTTATAGAAAATCAGTTGGTAGAAAAAGAGACGGAAGGAGACAAGGTTGTGAAAAACGGAGCTACTGAAATTGATTTCTCTCAAAAATTAACATTATACACAGCCCGGACAGGAGCTAAAACAAAAGAGGAAATGCAGTTGCTCAGTGATGCCGTTGAACAGAAATTTAACTATAGAATTCTTAATAACAAAACATATCTGATATCTATACTTCCAAACACATTTGTAATAGCCGACGAGGCAGAGGATTTACAGAGTGCAGAGTTTAGCTATATGCTTAATGTGGCAGCAAATGATGTCGGGACTGAAAATCAGGCAGAAACAGACACTAATAGATATTTGTTTGATGGTGTAACAGTGTGGGACGATACTCGCATTTGGGGAGATCATATACAAATTTATTTTCAAAACATAACACAACAATAATATGGCAATAGTAGAGATTGCAAATTCAGAATCAGCTGAATCTGTAAGAGACAAGTTAAACGCTCTGATATCAGCAGTTAATACAATTATGGGAGACAAGGAATTTGGAACAACAGCCGTTCAGGAGTTTCAAACAGATTTGGATGAAATTAGGGCAGAGATAGTTACCTTGTCTGCAAAGAACGCTTTGATTGTACAAAGAAACCTAACCGGAGAACAGGATGGAGAAAACAATATTTTCACCACCCCGGAAGCCTTTGTTTCGGGATCAACAAGGTTGTATTTGAATGGTCAGAAGTTGACAATTGACAAAGACTATGCTGAAAATGAAAATCTGACAGGAGTGACCTTTGTTTTTGCTCCTGAGATAACAGATGAGTTATCAATCGAATATATACCATTTGAATAATATTTAATATTAAAAAATCATGACAAGAACAAAATTTAAAGTTTATCAGATAGATCAAATAACCGCTGCTAATATTGATCAGGTAATTGCAGATGCAGCAATTGCTTATGACAAATTAGCCAATTTTTTTGGTCTTGCAAGTGTTGACTGGACTAGCGATACTTCTATTGCCTCCGCGAAGGCTATTAAAGCCTTGATTGATGCTTCGGTAGCCGGTTTGTGGGACAATAGAGGGATTTATGATGCTTCAGGAAATGCCTTTCCAACCACGGGCGGTTCAGGAGCCTCCGGGGCAATTTTAAAATCGGATGTATGGGTTATAAGTGTTGCCGGTACCCTTGGAACAAAAACAGTTGATCCCGGAGATGTTTTAATTGCCTTATCTGACACTCCCGGGCAGACAGCAAGCAATTGGAACATATTAGAGTTCAACCTGGGCTACACCCCGCAACAGGAACTTACAGCCGCCGTGATGGGAGCACTTATTGCAGCTTATGCCGGAGAAGCAACCCCTGCAGACACAAACGAAATAGTAATAAATGTTGGTGGAACGGCTAAGAAAATGTCGTTTACCACATTGAAAGCATTTTTAAAAACATATTTTGACACCGTGTATGGCAGTGGCACGGGAGATATGGTACTGGCATCAGCGCAGGTTGTAACAGCGTCTAAAACTTTTGTCCAAAACACCCTGAAACTAAAGGGCAGCTCAACGGGGACAGTTACTCTATCGACAGATGTGGCGACAGCGACAAATTACACACAAAAATTTCAGGCAAAAGACGGAAATGTTGCCTTATTAGAAGACACATTTAACCGACACATGATTACTCTAACCGCTACGGGAGAAGTTGGAAATCAAACTACCACCTTGGACGCAAATCTATACGATGAAGTCGAAAAGGGAATGTTGATATACATTAATGGGCAGTTGCAAACATACGGATCAGATTACACTGTATCAGGAACTACAATAACCTGGACGGCTTATAATACGGATAGCATTGACCTGACAAACGAAATAATTCGGGCTTACATATTAAAGAAAAGGTCGTAATGAGTAGAACAAAAATTCAATTATGGCAGGTTGCTGGCTTGACAATACGAGAGCTTGACACAATTACAGAAACATCTTCCTCTTATATTACAGAAATTATAGGAGGGAATGTTCCAAGTTGCATTTCTATTGACCTTGCCTATACAGCTGCCACTACCCGTTCTATTTCAGTTGAACAGGTGGTATGTGGGGTTGAAAATTATGCGTGGTTTTTTAACACAACTGCATCTGATATTGTGTTAACATTTACTATTTCAACAAATCATTCAGGGGTTGAGTTCTGGGCTGCTGCAGATTGCAATATGAGTTACACGGTTAAGGCTGGAGAGGCTATAGAATTTGGGTGGATAAGAGATGAAAATAATAGAATAATTTTTACGGAAAGAAATCGACTAACAGAAGGAGGCGCATAATGGCAGAATTACAAACTTATTATTACTTCTATCAGGGGAGAGTCGTATCTTCTCATTCCTTAATCAATAATTTAGTGTTTGAAAGATTAACAGAGGGGATGGTTGTTTTTTTTCTTCAAAATCCAACTGCTTCAGTTTTAGAAATTAAAAACCGTCAACTTACTGTTGCTCCTGTTATCGATGTAGAAGAGTATCGTATGAAAAAAATCAACGACCTTCATAATCTTTCACTCTCAACTTCAAATGCTGTAGTGGCAGGATGGCAGATAACCGACGCATTTTTGCCGGATGTTTATACAATAGAAAAAAAAGAAGAAATAATTGCAAAAGCAGCCAGTATTGCAAAGCAGTGTATAGCAGAATATACACGCGTTGAAGCCCTTATTCTTGCTGCAGGAACTATAGAAGATATTGATGCAGCATTTAACAGTAATACTTATTCTGAAATGAAATGATAAAGGAACATGTGAACAACGACTACAGCTTGATCTTTCACGCTCCGCTTACAAGCGACGTCAACGATGTTATTAATCAAATACAGGGTGTAAATGTAGATGGAACGTGGGATGCTTATGCAGCTGATAGAGGAATAAAAATTGTCGCACAACAATATAAATCAAATGTTTATTGGAATATATCAACCCTACGAGCGCTATTATTGTCTGCTACTACAATACTAATTAGAGCTGATGTTTATCTTCTAAATTTTGTTTCCGCAATACCAAACACAAACAACTATACATATTTTACAATAACAGATACTCCAACAAACTATAATTCAGCAACAGCAAAGCAAGGCATATTGGTTGCGAGCGGAAACGTTTCGGTTACTTCTTTTATAGCTAATAATACCCAAAACACCTTACAATATACTTATAAAGACATTACTGATAATTCGGCTATACTTTTGAATGAAAATCTAACAAGAGGAACAATAATAGAGGGTAGTAATACATTGCTTCGTACAAGAATAAATTCTTGTAATTATTTACAATTTTGCAGTAAAGTATACTCAGCAGGGGGAACGTTTTCCGGCTATGTAAAAGATTTAAAAATCTGGGTAAAATAAAAAATATTATGATAAAACTAATTAACATCAGATTGTTCTTTAAATATGCAATAATAGCAGTGCTTTTCTCTCTGTTGGTTTATTGCTTGTGTGCTGTTTTTTATGTAGAAAAGTCTATATCAATACCGACTTATTACGAGGTTGGAAATGATTCTTCAGCTTGGAAAATTGGTTTTAAATAAAAAATCATGATTAAGGAACACAAAGAAAGCTCATTAGCAATTGATGAAAATTGTTTATTAGTCTTACACTGCGAAGATTATACTGATTCATCACTGGTTGCAAGAACTGTTACTAATAATTCATCATCAATTGTCACGGGGAAGTTTAATAATGGAATCAGTGCAGCATTATCCAATTTTTTTTACACTGCTTTTGTTGATGCTTTAAAATGGAGTACTCAAGATTATACAATAGATATGTGGGTATATAATACAGCATTATTGAGTACTGCTAATTCAAACACTCATGGGACTAATGTCTGTTGTGGAAACTCTCCAAACGGGGTTGATTATTTCAGCTTTGGCTTAACTCAAGGAAAGGTTACTTTCTATTATTATTCAGGTAGTCAAAAATATTTACAAGGGGTAACGGTTGCAAGCTTAAACGCTTGGCACCACATCGCAATGACTCATAAAAATGGAACAATTAAATTATATTTAGATGGGGTTTTAGAAGTAACCGCTTCGGTATCAGGAACCCCTCAATATGCAACAACATATGGGCTAAGATTTTTAAGTACGGGAACCTCAATTCTTGATGAAATAAGAATTTCAAATGTATGTAGATATGATGGAAATTTTACACCGCCTGAAATAGAATATTTGTAATCATGCTTAAAATACTAATAGAAAATAAAGAACTGTATATTAAAATAGGGACATCTATACAAATGGAGATGAATAACTCTATTTTCAATACAGAAAAGATTGAGGGTGATGTAATTTTTACTTTCGACGTACCGGCACAAAAAAACGATCTTGTGTTCTCCCACGCCCGCTATATTTATGTTCAGCGTCTTAAAAAATATAAAGCGGTGGTCAGTGTTGGTGGGGTTGAATTTGCAAATGGAGACTTATATCTTCAAAAAAGTTCAAAAAATAGTTATTCGTGCGGCGTTGTGGTAAATCCATACCCGGAAGGCTTTGCAGATAGAAAACTAAAAGAAAATCAATATGGGGAGGACCTGATAATTAGTGAAAATTATCAAGAACACAAAACAAAGTTTATTGAATTTTTGAAAAAGACTATTGAACCGGGCTCAAATATTCGTTTCCCGCTCTTTAAAAATGATAGCTTTTATGGATCATCAAACGAGGGATTTGGGATTCACAATGGACAACTTGCAGGGCTTGAAGGTCACAATAAACTACTTAACAGACTTTTTTTTGACAGATATGGAGAAGTTGTTGAATCACGAGAAAGAGATAGTGTTGTACGGGTATTTAATTCCATGCCAACCGATCCACTTGATGAAGAAATTGGGTGGAATTCATTTGCTTTTGCCCCTGCTCTATCATTTTTATGGCTAATCAACAAAATAGTTGAAAACGCCGGGTATAAACTTACTGGTGATTTTAAAGATGATTTAAACGTAAAAAGAATGATCTGTCAATCCCTTCGTGGAATGGATATTTCTGCGTCTCATTTTTTTCTATTTAATAGTGGCATATATGCGGCCGTTAATCAACAACTTGATACGTGGTACACCATTAATCAAACCGGAAAATTGGAGTTGTTGAAGAAAAATCTTTTTGATAAAGAAAATACAAATATGTGGAATGACACAACTCATGCTATTACTATTACTAAAGCTGGTAATTATCATTTTCATGTTAAAATTAAAGCCTTAATTTCAAAACAAGCCTTCGGCGAAGGCCCTTACTCTGACGCAAGTCGCTATTATGTTTTTTTTAGTTGTAATTTTTTGGACCAAAACGGGAATATAGATTTTAATAATTTTATTTCAGGTTATCCATATCCGGAATGGGTTAATCCTAATTGTGTTTATTCCGAAATATATCACACCTTCGGTGGAAGTACTGCATTGGACCTGACAGATTTGGGTCAGGATTCAAACGGACATCGTATCGGGGAGTTTGAATATGTTTTTCAACAAACCTTTGACGAATCAGATATTGGTAAAAAAATAGGGTTTTTCTTTGGGTATCAAATGATTTATTATGATTCAAACAATGATTTGGGATCGTTTAATGTTTATGCTTCGCAGTCACAGAGCAAAATGGCAACTTATATTTATACACAACAGCCTGAAAACAGTTTTTTTGATTTGTCGAGGCAGGAAGATATTGCCTTTGTAAGTGCCGCAATGTCACGAAGCGGAAAGTTTAATATTTTTTCTAATATTCTTAAATATAGTGAGCATGTTCCAAATTTAACAAATGGAGAGTTGTTTAATACGGTATGCAGCCTATTTGGACTCAATTATTATATTGACAGCAGAAAAAAACAAATTGAGTTATCGTTTTTTAAAGATACAATTTTGGGAAACAAATTCCTTGATTTGTCTAAATATGTTCTTACAGAAGAAACAATCATAGAAGAGCAAGACGAAAAACAATATGAATATTTTTTAGAGCCTACTGAAAGTGAGGAAATTGATGTTATTAAAAAAATTGATGACGTTATAAAATATTCAGATATTCCATATTGTGAGTTTAATATCGGGAAATATTGCCTCGTAAAAACAGAAAATCGCTATAATTTGTCAAAACAAGATGATGTAAATTGGTCAATATCATGGATACAAGGACCGGGGAACGATCACAAACTTGTGTGTGGAAAAAGCGAAGATGTAACAGAGGTTAAACCCTCCTTAAAGGTTCCCGGAAACGACAGATATCCAGGAGCGGTGGATAATAATTTCCCAGATATTAATTTACAAGGTGCAAGCGCTCTGTTTGATACTGAAAACAATGATTTTCCTCTAATTTTAATGAATTATTTTGGATTATCTGATTTTGGCAATGGTGTTAAATATGTAAAGTCTTCCCCGGTTAGTTATAATGATAATGGAAATCGTATTAGAGGTATTGACATCACCGCCACCGGAGAAAATTCAGTCGGGGAAATATATGTAAAACCTTGGCTTAATTTCCTGGCAAAGTGCGAATATGTAGTTTATAAGTTTTTAGTTCCTCTTTCTGTTTTTTTGCAAATAATTGCCCTCTTAAAGCCGCAGGATTCTGAGACTAAAGCCCAAACGAGGTGGGTGTTAATTGACGGGGTTAGGCTGTTGCCGGTGACCATGACCTTTGAATTTACGGAGGGGAAAGAAAACATAAAGGCAGAAATAAAATTTGCAAAAGAAAAAATTTCTTTATAGTATTTTTCATTTTTTCTCAAAAACTCCGAAAAACTCCGACTTTTTTAGATAAAATCCATTGTTTATTTGACAATATTTTGTAACTCTCTATAAATCAATACAATTATTTTTAATAAAAATGTGTTTACCTCTTGACAAAGGGGGTTGAATTGTTGTATCTTTACGTCATCAAACAATAACAAAAAAACAATATTATGAAAACAAATGACGAATTAGAAAAATTATTAGAAGAATGGATTATAGTAAGAATGAACGACGAAGACCAAGAAATTCGAGTTACACACCGTGAAAATTTTGAAGAAATGAATTTGTGTGAGACTTACGGAAATTATGGGCAAAAATCTGATTGTTACCTCTCAGGATGTTATTCACTTGACAATAGTAGCAGCAGTGCAGTAGCAGATTTAAAAAGTGCCATATCTGAAAAATTTAACATTTTCCCTGATGATATTGAAATTTGCGATTGTAGAAACCATTTTGAAATTGAAGATGAAAATTTAGAATTAACAGATGATAAAGTCGTTGAAATAAACAATTTTATAAAAGAATGGAGAGAAGAAAACGAAAATCATACGGAAATAACCGGATGGACATATTACGATAGCCACAATTTTAAGACAGTCATATTAGAATGTGATTTTGGAGAAACAGATTGTACAGAGTTGTCAGACGAAGAACAAATTGAAATATTATCACAAATGCCCGAAACAACACCCTACATGGATGGATTTAATACATCAGAAGAA
>Ga0116171_10000957_pt1 | contig 29762 bp, 30 predicted proteins | sample AD_JPNHW2_MetaG_FD_89798 | JGI IMG/M metagenome (GOLD analysis project Ga0116171, IMG submission 89798) | Active sludge microbial communities of municipal wastewater-treating anaerobic digesters from Japan - AD_JPNHW2_MetaG | ecosystem: Engineered > Bioreactor > Anaerobic > Digestate | place...
AATCCCGATGCGTACATCTCCGGGATCAACGCCAAGCACTTTGGTCATGCGGCCTCCAGGCGCTTCTTGTAAAGTTCATCGGAAAATTATACAATAGTTTGAAACGAGCCGAAAAAGGGAGAAGGAAAATGTTGATTGCTTCACATGTGTGTAAAGCTGCCATCTATCCTGATGCAGCCAGAGTGACCAGAACCGCAAGCATCCCGCTCGAAAAAGGACGAACACTATTGGAATTTTCAGATTTGCCTGCCGACCTGAGCCTTGAATCAATCCGCGTGCGGGCTGCCGGCGTCCCCGGGACGAAGCTGGAAGGTTTCTCCTCGAAGCTGGTCTACCTGGAAAAAATCGCGAAAAGCGAAATCCAGAACCTCATCGAAGAGGTTGAACGCCTGAACCAGGGCATCCAAAGGCAGCAATCCCGAATCGCGGCAGTGAATGCCAGGATTGAACACGTGGATAATCTGCTAAAGGAAACCCGCAGCTTTGCCTTCGGCCTCACCAACCAGAAGCTGACAATATCCCAGCATTTTGAAACGATTGCGGCAGTCTCAGTCGAAAGGGAGAAAGCCCTCACGGAAAGATCTGACTTTCAGCTCGGTTTGATTGAGCTGCAGAAACAGTTCGCCGCGAAAAAGATGGAACTGGAACAGTTAAATTCCCAGCAGAAAACCGCCTCCTACCAGATTGACCTGCCGGTGGTGTTGGAAGCCAGCGGTACGCTGAACCTTGAGCTGAGCTACCTGCAGCCCGGCTGCTCCTGGGAACCAAACTACGACTTTTCCCTGCGGAATGGCAAGCTGGAGATTTTGTATACTGCCAGCGTATCCCAGGAAAGCGGGGAAAACTGGCAGGATATCAACATGGAACTGAGCACATCCGTCCCCCGCGCCTATGCCAAACTGCCGGAAATGAAGCCGTGGTACCTTCAAAAGGAATTTATCATGTCGCTTCCTCAAGCCGCCCCCAATGCCCGCATGGGCCGCGCGAGGAAAGACGTTGATGAGGGTGAGACAACAATGCTGGATCTCAGCACAACTGCATTATCCTCAGCCGAAGCGACTTATGAAGAAGCCAATGTTGACACACTTGGCGCAGCAGCTCGCTACACCCTCACGCAAAAAGTATCGCTTCCCAGCCAGCCCTCCCCGTCCCGGTTTGTCATCTCGAACCTCACGCTGGATGTGGAAGAAGACCGCCTGGCCGTTCCGCGCCTTTCAGAAGAAGTTTTCCGCCGTGTTAAGCTGGTGAACACCAGCAAACTGGTTTTCCTGGAAGGGAAAGCGGCGCTTTACGCGGATGATGCTTTCATCGGTTTCGTCGCAATCCCGCTAATCCCTCAGGGAGGCGAGCACCGCCTGAATTTTGGCGTTGATGAGCGTTTGGAAATCAAACGGGAAATCATCAAACAGTCGGCGGCAGGCAAGTTTCTGCAGGAGAAACGCCTGAGAAATTACGGCTATCAAATCACGATCACGAATCCGACGGAGGAAACGATTTCTCTCGTCCTGCAGGATCAACTGCCCGTCTCTCTGCATGAAGACATTAAGGTCCGCCTGGATAGAGCGGAGCCGAACCCTGACAGCAAGGACGAACTGAATCGGATGACCTGGAATCTGACGCTGGCGCCAAAATCGAAAAAACTCGTCCAATTCCAATTCGTGGTGGAGGCGCCTTCAGAAACGGTAATCCATGGGCTTCCCAAGAATTAGTGGCTTCCATTTTTTATGATCGGGATTTCCGGAATCAGGAAAGGAGCGCACAGTGGAATTAGCAGGAAAAACCGCATTAATAACCGGCAGCGGCGTGCGCCTGGGGAAGGCGATTTCCCGCACGCTGGCTGAAAATGGCTGCCAGCTTGTGCTGCATTACAACAGCTCCGCTGAGGGTTCAGAGGAAGTCAGAGATTACGCTGCTTCGTTGGGAGTCAAAGCGCTGACTTATCAGGCGGATCTGAGCGAGCCGGAGGAATTGCGCGCGCTTATGCGTTTCGGCACCGCCGAATTCGGCCATCTGGATATTCTAATAAACAATTCCGCGATTTACCTGCCTGGCAAAGGGATAGACACGACGCCGGAGCTGCTGGAAAAGCAGTTCCGGCTCAACCTCTTTGCGCCGGTACTCCTGATTCGTGAGTTCGCCGCGCAGCTGCCGGAGGGTTTACCCGGGAAAATCGTCAACATTTCCGATGCCAAGGTGTTCCGGCACCAGCCGGACCATTTCGCTTATCGCCTTACCAAAGCGGCGGTAAACGAGATGACCCTTATGTTCGCGCTGGAACTTGCCCCCCGAATTACGGTCAACGCGATTGCTCCGGGCGTGATGCTGCCGCTGGCAGGTCGCGAAGGTACCGACATGCAGGCTCTGGCTGAGCGGCGCATTCCGCTCAAGCGCGTGGGCAGCCCGGAGATTATCGCCGAAAACGTCCTGCACATCCTTTCACAGGATTTTATGACTGGCACGATTTTCCGCGTCGACGGCGGGGAAGGAATTTAATCCCGGACGGGAACCAGCAGCCCGAGCTTGTACCATTCCAGAACCAGCTGTGCGGGTACCTCAAAGCGCTGGCGCAGTTGCGGAGTGATTATTTCAGCGCTCTCCACCAATTGCTGCAGCCCGGGCAGCTCGTAGTACCTGGAATGGTAGTCGTGGTAGATGCCTTTAGGGCTCGCGTAACACCAGGGCGCCAGGGTATAGGCGCTATTATCGTCCGCGTGAAAGGGCTTGCTTTCCGGTAAAGGAAGCTTTTCGGTTTCACAAATAATTTTCGCGTAAGCTTCAAGCTGCCTGTCTAACGAAAATGTCTCGCGGATTCTGCTGAGCCGCTCCCCTGAAACCCGCGTCCTTGCCTGCAAGAGCTTGTCCGCCTCAGCTGCGGCAGCTTGCGCGTCGCCGTAGTCCACCTTACTGAGCAGATCATCCGGCAGTTGGCTGCGGTGCACGCCCACCCTGGCGGCAAGAGACGGCGTGCCGCACACCAAAGATTCATACGCCACGTTCCCAAAGGCTTCCGCCATGTTCCCAAGGCAAAACGTCAGCTCCCCGGCGGAATAATACTCGGCCATCTCGGCCTGGCTTATCCAGGGGTGGAAGATGAAGTTTTCCGTGAGTCCGCGCCTGGTCAATTCCGCGGTGATTTGGGCATGAAAACTGCTTTCGGCCTGGCCGTTCATCTGCTCCAGCCACTGCGGCACCAGCACCCTGAGAGTGTCGTACCCGTATTGGTTCCGGAGTAAGTCAACGACCTGGATGGTTTCGAGCAGCCCCTTGCCCGGTTCCGGCCGGTGCGGATGCAGGAGGACGCGCTGATTGGATGGATGAAGCCCGAATCTCTCGAGTATCGGGCTGGGGTCAGCCGGGTGAAAAATCTCCGGGTCCATACCGTTCAAGACGGTATGAATTCGCGAGGCAATCCCTGGCAAAACCCGACCTGCGGAAGCTTTAAGCGTTTCCGCGGAGAACCTGGAAACGGCGATGATCGCATCAGCCTGGGTGATAAAGGAGCCCAGAATGGATTCCGGGTAGAAATTATCCCGAAAAGAACTGATGGTGGGGACCGCACTGTACAGAAATGGAAGCAGGAGCTCGCCGTCGTGGATGTAAAACCTGTCCGCGCCGCGCAGTTCATCCGCGGTCAACTCGCAAATCAGGGCCAGATCCGCCGGCGAGACGAGATAAGGCTGCGGAAACGGCAGATGGAAAGGCAGGACGGGTTTGACCAGGATTCTTTCGCCCAACGAAAAAACTTCCTGCCCGCCAAGCGCTTCCGCGGCAAGCAGGACCACCTGGTGCCCCTGGTCCGCCAGGTAGGAAACCAGACGCATCAGATGCTTGGACGCGCCGCCGGTGATGCGGTCAGGAAAGATTGGGTTGATAGAAAAGCAGACAATTTTCACGCGATTTTCCATTCGAAGTACAATAAAGCGGAGGTTGACATGGATAAGATCATCATCGCTGACTTGCAAACCACCGGTATCATCGGGGTCAAACACCCGGAACGCGACAAACCGCAGATCCTGTTCATCAACTTAGTCCTGTATCGCGACCTGCATCTCGCAGGCATCACCGACCGGATTGCCGATACAGTCAGTTATTCGACCATTGCCCGGGCGGTTAGCGAACAGGTTTCCGATACCCAGTTTCACACGGTCGAGGCGCTTGCAGAGCATCTGAGTCAATACCTGCTCCAAACTTTTCCCCTGGAAGCTGTTCGCGTTCGCGTCGAAAAGCCCAAAAAGGTCTCGAACACAGCCCGTGTAGGGGTCGAAATCTTCCGCCGGAAAAGAGCTGGCTAAAGTTTCAGTTCCGCAGATATTCTGTTCATAAATTCCATCCGCGTCGAAAGCTGTTCTCTGAACGCGCCAATCATATGCGACGTGGTCATGCTGGCATCCTGTTTCTTTACGCCGCGCATCATCATGCAAAGATGCTTACCCTCCGTCACCACTGCCACGCCCTTGGGCTGTAAGGTCTCCTGGATGAAATCCGCGATTTGGATGGTCATGCGCTCCTGCACCTGCAAACGACGAGAGAACATTTCTACAATTCTGGGGATTTTCGAGAGCCCGATTACTTTCCCGGAAGGGATATACGCCACGTGGACAATGCCGTAGAAAGGCAGCATGTGATGTTCGCACATACTGTAAAACTCAATTCCGCGTACAATGACCATCTCGTCGTAATCCACGGTGAACAAGGCATTGTTGACAAGCTCCTCAGGATTCATTCGGTAGCCAGCCAGGATTTCCCCATAGGATTTAGCCACGCGCGAGGGAGTCTTCAGCAGACCTTCACGCTCCGGATTCTCCCCGATGCCTTCCAAAATTTTCGTGGTTGCCCGCTGGATCTTGTCAAAATCCATTTCGGTTTCGCAGAAAAGATCTGCCGCTTTGAATAAAGGTTTATCGCATTCCATAAGTACTCCTGCATCTATCTTAATCAAAAAGGCAGCCCTTCGAAAGGGCTGCCTAACCTTTGTATGGGGTTAACCTACGATTGGATCGATTAAGCCGTAGGTTCCATCGCGGCGCTTGTAGAGCACGTTGATCTTGTTGGTGTTGGCATTGTAAAACACAAAGAAATCTTCGTGCCCAAGCAGCTGCAGTTGTTCCAGCGCTTCCGCCTCGTCCATGGGAGTAAGCGTAAAGCTCTTTCGGCGCACAATCACTGGCGCGGTTTCTTCCGCGGCTTCCTCAACCGGCTCGGGAGTTTCTACCACCGCTCCTTCAGGGCGGTGATCCCAGCGTTTGCCCTTAAAGCGCTCGATCTGGCGGGTCATTTTATCGACCGTCGCATCGATGGCGGCAAAAATCCCGTCAGCGCGTTCTTCAGAGCGCAGGATAAACCCCTTTCCCCGGATTGTGATTTGAGCAATAAAGCGGTCCGAAGCGTTCCTGGCGTTCTTGGCGTAAGCCAGGTCCACTCTGCAGTCCCCGATTTCATTCAGGAACCTTTGCAATCTGGATACTTTCTTTGTCGCGTAATCGTGAATTTTATCCGTGAGGTCTAAATCTTTCGTAAAAACATCGATTTTCAGTGTCATAGGCACCTCCTCTGGGTTATAACCAAATTATACCTTGTTTGGAGTCGTAATTTCAACTGGTTGGCGATGGTCTATGGCTTTTGCCAGCGTCAGCACGCGCACATCGCTGCAGCCCGCGCTGCAAAGGGCTTCCGCAGCAGCGTTCAGGGTTGCCCCTGTGGTGCAGACGTCATCCACCAGCAGCACCCTTTTCCCCCGCACGAGAAGAGGGTCAGCCAGAAAAGCGCCCTGAACATTGGCTTTCCTCTCCGCGGCGTTCAGGTGAACCTGGGATTCTGTATCCCGTATCCGCGCCAGCGCTTTCACGCGCATCGGGAGCTTCAGGTTGAGAGAAAGTGGAAATGCCAGCACGGCAGCCTGGTTATAGCCGCGCTCCTCACGCCGTTTTTCGTTAAGCGGAACCGGCACAACCATATCAAGCTCCCAATCTTCAGCCTGGACCAATCTGCTCATTAATTCAGATACCATAAGGGATAAACCCAGGTCAGCCTTATATTTGAGATTTACGACAATCTTCTGGATAGTCCCCTCGTAGATAGCCAGGCTGCGCAGTTCCGTAAAAGCGGGGGGCTGCTGACGGCAGCCCTTGCACACCCCACGACTTCGTAAGCTTCTCCCGCATCTGACACAGCTCTCCCGGCTGGTAAACTGGATTTTCTGCAGACAATCGGGGCAAATCTGATACCCTTCAGCGCCGCAGCCAACGCAGTTCGGCGGGAAGACCCAATCGAGGCAGTTCCAAAATGCCTTATAGCCACTCTGAAGCAGTGCGTACTTATCCGCCATCGTTCTATTTCAGATTGGCGTTGTAGAAAAGTTGGATAGCTGGCCAAAAAAGTGAAAGAATGGTAAAGATGACCAGAAAAATGAGGATGACCAGCAGAACATATTCCACCGGCCCCCAACCTTTAGGGGATTGTGAACGCATCAGACTCTCCGAGGGGCATAAGGTATTGAGTTCAATTATAATTACATTCTTGAGCACCCTAACACCGCTATATAATCTGTTGTTTTTTCCTATGGATTACTGTATGATACAGAAGAATCGTCACTATTCGGTTTAAAAGGAGCAATAATGAGTGATATTTACGATAAAGTAGTCGGTGAACAGGATTTCTTCAAAAAGCTCATCGCGAAGATTCCAGGTTTTAGTGGCTACGTAGAACGCGGCGACCGCAGAATGTCCGATAAATTACTGCGCGAGCAGGTGGCGTTGGAATTTGAAACCCTCTACCAGCGTGTTTCCGGCCTTCAGCGGGATTTGATTTCCCAGGGTGGTCTGGCATATATTGACGACCTTGAGGCGGCTGCAATCAAGCTGCGCCAATTCATTGACAGGGTGCGCACCGCATCCTATGGATATGCCGGCATTTTCGACGCTGTCAAAATCAAGGAAGACGATTTGGTACAGGTCTATCAGCTCGATAACCAGCTGCTCAGCTCTGGTGAGACAGTCTCCCATGCGATTGACAACGTGGAAGCTTCCATCGGCACAGACGGACTTCCTGCCGCAATCAAGAACCTTACGACTGTCGCGCAGACTTGCCTGGAGACCTTTAATCAGCGGTCGGACCTGCTAAAAGGCATCGCGGCTGCCTGACATTTGATGTGGCAATGGATTTGGAGGAATCAAAATGACAAGAATTTTTGATGTTGTTGAATATCCAAGCGAGATGGCGGATGAAATCGTTCATCGCTTCCCGGAAACCGGCATTGCTGACTTGCGCTTTGGCTCGCAGGTCATCGTCCGCGAATCACAAAACGTAGTGTTCTTCCGCGACGGGCGCGCGCTGGATGTGTTAGGCCCCGGCCGGCACACCATCACCACCGCTAACGTCCCACTGCTGACCAATCTTTTGGGACAGGCTTTTGGCGGCCGCACGCCTTTCACGGCTGAAGTCTATTATGTTTCCATGCGGGAATTTGCTGACCGGAAATGGGGCACCCCCCAACCTATCATCGTGCGCAACCCGGGCGTTGGTCTGGGCATCGCGCTGCTGCAGGGCTTCGGTACGTATAGTTTCCAGGTAAAAGACCCCCAGCAGTTCGTCACGCAGTTGGTTGGCGCGCAGGGCGCTTATCGCACTTCTGATATTGAAACCCGCTTGCGCACCATGCTGCTTTCCAAACTGCAGGACGTGCTCGGCGAAACCACTTCCAAGAGCAGCGTACTCGAATTGATCGGCCTGACCGAAGAGTTGGGCGCCGCGGTCCGCGCGAAAGCCCAGGACGATTTCCTCGCCATCGGCTTGCTGCTCAAGTCTTTCTATATCGGCAATCTAAAGCCCTCCGATAAATCCGCTGAGGAACTGCGCCAGATGGGTATGCTCGACATGCAGACCTACACCCAGCTGCAAGCCGCGGATGCCATGCGCGATGCCGCCCAGAATCCTGCGGGCGGTGCCGGCCTTACTGCTGGCATCGGCGCGGGCATGGGCATTGGCAGCGTGCTCAGCAATTCGCTGGCGGGCATGTCCCAGGCCGGGCAGACCCCTGCCGCTGCCGGCTCAGGCGCCGCCGCGGTGCCGGCCATGCCGGATGTGATGACCCCCTCAGAAGCTGCCGCCTTCCTGAAAGTCTCGGAGGAAGACGTGCTGGCTGCCATTACCGCTGGTGATTTGAAGGCCCGCAAGATTGGCAGCGCATTCAGAATCAGCAAAGACGCCTTGCAGGAATACTTGAAAGGCTAATTCAATCAGAAAAGGAGCACAGCCCGGGCATTTCCCGGGCTGTTTTTATGCTAGTTCGGGTAAAATAAAAGAAAAGCTCTACTGGAGTGCAATGAAACTTCACGAATACCAGGCAAAATTGTTTTTCGCTCGTGAAGGAATTCCTGTACCAAAATCCGGACTGGCGAACACCCCGATTGAAGCCCGGCAGGTGGCAGCCGAAATTGGATACCCTGTAGTTCTTAAGGCCCAGGTGCTTTCCGGCGGGCGCGGCAAAGCCGGCGGCGTCAGACTTGTGAGGAACGACAGCGAAATTGAATCGAATGCCAACCTGATCTTGAACAGCCAGATTCGCGGAATACCGGTCCAGCGCCTTTTAGTGGAAAAAGCGGTGGATTATTCCGGGGAATTCTATCTTGGTATCGTAAACGACCGTTCCCTGGCCAAGCCCATCCTGATTCTCTCATCCTCTGGCGGCATAGAAATCGAAGAGGTCGCGCTGACAGCTCCTGAACGAATTGAGAAAGCGGCCATCAATCCTCTGCTTGGGCTGCAGAACTACACAGTCCGCGCCCTGGCATCCGGATTGGGTATTGATTACGCCCTCTGGAAACCACTGCAGCATATTGCGGCCGCACTTTGGAAGCTTTTTGACCGCCTGGATGCCACGCTGGTGGAAATCAATCCGCTCGCGGTCACCCCTGAGGGGTCGTTGATGGCGTTGGACGGGAAAATGACTATCGATGACAATGCGCTCTACCGACAGAAAGATTTTCTCGAGTTATCCGATCAAATTGTCGAGACGCCTACCGAGCAGGAAGCCCGCAAGTTCTGCCTGAATTACATTCAGTTGAACGGAAACATCGGCTGCATGGTCAACGGCGCCGGGCTGGCAATGGCGACGATGGACTGCATCCAGCAGGCTGGCAGCGAGCCGGCCAATTTCCTGGATATTGGCGGCGGCGCTACCGCCGACAAGGTGGCGGCCGCGCTCACTATCATTATGAAGGACCCTAAAGTGAAGGCCGTCCTGATTAACATTTTCGGGGGGATCACCCGCTGCGATGAAGTGGCGAAAGGGCTGGCGGCTGTCATACCTGAGATGCCGGTTGGTCTGCCCATCGTTGTGCGCCTGGCGGGCACAAACGCTGAAGAGGGTAGAAAAATCCTGGAAAACTACCCCCAACTGCTCCAAGCAGAAACATTAATGTCCGCCGCGAAAATCGCCGTGCGGGAGTCCATGCAGGTGCCGGCATGACAATCCTATTGAATGAGAACGCACACATCCTCGTCCAGGGGATTACCGGACGCGAAGGACTGTATCACAGCGAACGCATGCAAGCCTACGCGAAGAACGTCGTCGCGGGCACCTCACCCGGGCACGGCGGCGAATGGGTTTTGGGGGATAAAGTGCCGGTATTCGATACCGTCCGGGATGCCAAAGAGTCCACCCAGGCGGATACCAGCGTGATATTCGTGCCCGCTTACGCTGCCGCGGACGCTATCATGGAGTCCATCGAAGCGGAAATCCGCCTGATTGTGTGTATATCGGAAGGAATCCCGATCAAAGATATGCTCAAAGTCCGCGCCCTGCTGGAACATTCGGAAAGCCGGCTGATCGGACCAAACTCCCCCGGAATTCTCTCTCCCGGAAAGGTCAAAGCTGGCATTATCCCTGGTTCGATTGCGATTCCAGGCCGCGTCGGCGTCGTGTCCCGCTCTGGAACGCTGACCTATGAGGTGGTACAGGTTCTCAAGGATGCCAACATTGGCGTTTCCACCTGCGTGGGCATCGGCGGCGACCCGATTGTCGGGACTAATTTTGTCGAGTGTCTGGATCTATTTGAATCCGACCCGCACACAGACCAGATCATCCTGATTGGCGAAATCGGTGGGAATGAAGAAGAACTGGCGGCTGAGTTTATTCTTAATCAGGTTACCAAGCCGGTATACGCGTACATTGCCGGCAGAACCGCGCCCGAAAACCGCCGCATGGGGCATGCTGGCGCAATCATCGAAGGCAAAACAGGCTCCGCAAGGAGCAAGATTGAGGCGCTGCTGCGCGCCGGTGTGCAATTGTTTTCTTATCCGGAAGAAATCGCAGAAATTATCCGAATTTAAGAAAAAAAAAGAGGAGCCGAAAGCTCCTCTACTGTAATCAGAAAGAATTACTTCTTGAGTGCTTCAATCGCGGCGACCGCGTCTTTGACTGAACGGATATCCCGGGCGGTTTCGTCCGAAATATTGATATCGAACTTCTCGCAGAAGCCGTCAATCAGAAAGAACTGATCCATCGAGTCAGCTTTCAAATCTTCAATGAAACGGGTCTCCGGAGTGATGTTCTCGCCGTCAATTTTCAGTACTTCAACGATAACTTCTTTTACAGCCTTGAATGTGTCTTCCATGTGCGCCTCTACCTCAAAGGATTTTGTTTATTGGTCTGTCATATTATAATGTCAATAATATAACACTTTTATCAAACTATGGATGCAACTACCTCCCACAGAAAAGACGACCATCTCGCAATAAACCTTAGCAAGGACGTGTCTTCGGGCGCGAGCACGGGGCTTGAATCCTTCAGTTTCCTGCACCAGGCCTTGCCTGAGATTAACCTCTCGGAGGTTGATCTCTCCCTGAGCCTGTTTGGAAAGCGTCTGCGCGCGCCAATATTGATTTCCTCGATGACTGGCGGTAGCCCGAAAGCAGCGCGTTACAATCAACTTTTGGCTGCCGCGGCGCAGGAATTCGGCCTGGCCATGGGGGTCGGCTCACAGCGGGCCGCGCTGGAAAATGCTGAATTGGCCGCCAGCTACGATGTGCGCGCTTACGCGCCGGAGGCACTACTCTTTGCAAATCTTGGCGCTGTGCAGTTGAACAAAGGTTATGGATTCGAGGAATGCAAGCGGGCAGTCAACATGATCCGGGCGGACGCGCTGATCCTGCACCTGAACCCCCTGCAAGAGGCTCTGCAGCCGGAAGGCGACACGGATTTCCGCGGCTTGCTGCGGCGTATCGAAGCCGTGTGTGAGGAACTGCCTGTGCCGGTTATTGTCAAGGAAGTCGGTTGGGGGATTAACGCCTCGCTTGCCAAACAGCTCCTCGAGTCAGGCGTCTCTGCCATTGATGTGGCAGGAGCCGGCGGGACTTCCTGGTCCCAGGTGGAAATGTACCGCCAAAGCGACCCGTGGCGCGTCAGCCTGGCCGCGGACTTTCGCTCGTGGGGCATACCTACTGCCCGCTGCCTGCAGGATATCAAGGCAGAATTACCGCAAGCTCTGGTCTTTGCTTCCGGCGGCTTGCAAAATGGATTGGACATTGCCAAAACGCTCGCGCTCGGGGCAACTTTGGGTGGTATGGCTGGTCCGGTTCTCCGCGCCGCGGACGCGGGATACACGCGCTTGCGAGAGCTCATCAAGACGCTGATCGCAGAAATCCGGATTTGTCTGTTTGCCTGCGGCAAACGCGACCTGAACAGCTTTGACCGCTCTGTCCTACTGCCGCCGGTCGAATAGTTAAGCCTGAAACCCTAAAGCCCCGCGTGTTCGACTTTATTTTATCCGGCGTGTGTAAACTAATCCTGAGGAAGCGCCGCCTGGTCGTTCTTTTCAGCAGCTGCCTCTGCGGCGTTGATGCGGAACGCGCTGATGAGCAGCGCCAGGGCAATCCACAGGTACGGCAAACCAAAGCTGTCCATACTGAAACCTTCCATTACCACCGCTATCAGAAACAGCTTTCCAACCAGGCCAAAAGCGCTCGCTTCCGGGTCCTTGCGCAGATTCTCAAGCCGTTGGGCTGCGTGAAAATGCGAGCTCAACCAGGCGCAAAACAGCGAAAAGCCAAGAATCCCCGTCTCAGCAAGCAGGCGCACCCATAGGTTTTTGGCATTGGGGATGACGTTATCCCGGAAGAGGTATTCGATAACCTCAGGAAGGCCGTAGCCAAATTCCGGTGTCAGCCGTGTGAAAAAGAAGCCGCTGCCTCCCAAACCTACCCCGAGAAACGGCCGCGAAAGAAAGACTTTGAAGGCGGTAATCCAGTAGATAATCCGCTCTGCGAAGCTGAGCTGGCTGGCCCACCCCAGTACGCCGAACTGCCGGTAGCGGTCGATGTCGAACAAGTCTTCCATGCGCGGGTCCACGCGTGAGAGGAACACCCCCAGCAAGAGCAGGATAAGCACGAAAACCAGCAGCAAGCTCATCCAGAGACCAAGTTTGGCGAAGAAATGGCGGAGTTTGCTGCTCTCGCGTCCTGTTCTTAACGAGCGCTTATCCAGGTACTTATTCATGAGCTTGTTTGCAGCACGAAAAACCAAAAATGCGGCCATCGCCAGCGTTGTCAACCATCCAATGCGGCTGAAACTGAGAAACAGGACAAGCAGCCCCATGCCCATCAGGATGTTTTCCACGCTGAACAGACCAAAAAGCTTGCGGCGAAAAACCGAGTAACCCTTGACGGACAAGCCAATCCACAAGGGTAGATAGAGCATATTAAGCTGATTGGCCAGCCAAGAAGGCTCGAAAGCCAGGCCGGTTACGCGCGCCTTGTAAAGAATGCCGCTGCTGGAAATCAGCGCCTGGAAGTTTTTCAATACCGCTGGATATGTTCCCAGCGCGTACCAACATGCAGCTTGCGCGAGCGAGGCAAGGATGGCCAGCGCTCCCCCGAGGTAAATCCATTTTAGCGTGGTCTTCAGTGCCTGCTTATCGCTTACGACGGAAATGGTAACGAGATAAAAGGCAATGCCTAAACCGATGGTGAGGATCCCTTCCAACGCGTTTCTCCACACTGCTGCCCCGCGAAATGACTCAAACGGGAGAAAAACCGCCAATGCCGAGGATGCAAGCGCGCTCAGGAAGAACAGCAGCAGCGGCAAAGCTTGCCGCGGAACGGCTGGTCTGCGGAAAAAATCGGGGAGGAAAAAGAACAGCGCCAGGATTAACAAAAAAACGGCTGAAAGCGGCGCGACCGAAGTACCGCCCGATAGACGTGAAATAAGCGGAAAGCTGGTAAAGGGCAGTGCTGCCAGCAGCAGCGCCCAAAAAACACCTTTCAGCCGCGCAGATAGCTTAGGCTTCATCGTTTCTTTTCAGCCCTGAAGTGAGTTCAGCGAGCGCGAAGCCGGCTGCCAGACCTGCCAGAGCTCCTCCCAGGATTAGGGCGCCCCTGGAATAGTACAGCGGTTCGCCGGGCAGCGCGGCAGGCTGGTACTGGCTGACGTTCAAGGCTACTGTCAGGCCGAGGGTTTGCGGGCTCTCCGCGATGATAATTTGGGTCAGGCGCTCCAGATCCGCACGGGTGTTATCCGCAGTCAGGGTAGCGCAAAAGGTTTTTGGCGCTTTGGGCTGCGCGGTCAGGCAGTCGCGGATGCTGTTGTACTGCATTTTTGCGCTGGAGAGCTCTACCGCGTGGGTGTAGGCCTCGTTCAGGCGCGTAAACAGGATTTCAGCCCACTCGGAGGCGATGCGCGCCGCGAGCTCCGGGTCCCGGCTGCGCACTTTGATGACCGTATTCATCAACTGCCGCTCCACGGAGGTACTATCCTTCAGTTGTTCAAGCGTCAACATGTTGCCCTGGACGGCTTCTTTTTCAATCAGCGCGTTCACAACCTCAGGATGGAAAACCAATTCGCCGATGTGATTAATTTCCGCGTCCAGCATAATTTCGGTGATGTTCGCGTCCTGAACCAATTCCAGATTTGTGCTGACCAGCGCTCTGGCTTCGTAGACGGGCGGCAGCGCCAGGCTCAGCAAAGCGCCAAGCAAAGCGCCGGCAAGCATGCACGCGAGCACCAGCAGCCAGGGAAAAAGGCTTTTCCTGCTGAAAAGGCGCAAGACGTAATCCTCAGGGGGGTTTTTAGTTTGTTTGTCCGCGTTCATCGCAAATCCACTGCTTTCGATGAGATGAAATAAACTGCAGGTTATTTTAACACAGCTGCCTGGCAGCTCCTCGCCTTGAGCCCGCGGAACAGTCCACTAGCAAGCTTACGGACAGCTGCTGATAAAATCAGGGTTATTCGAGCGCAAGGTCAGCCCCTGCTCCGGGAAATAAGCCGTAAAAGCTTCCACATAACCTTCCCGTTGGCAGCCCAGCACGATGATTTCCTGCCCTGCCTCCAGGTAAGTAAGGTCGTCAGTGTCGAATGAGAAAAACACTTCGGTCAATTCCGGGCGCAGTACCGTCAGGATGAGACCTTCTTTTCCATTCAGAACGAAATCTCTGTATCGTGGGTACAACATACGTCCCTTGAATAGCTGCGCCGACCGTTTCTTTACGAGCAATTCCGACTGTGCCGTAAGGTCTTTATTCGAATTGAAAAGCGGGCTGGAGAGGAGCGCGTTTTTAGTCTCACTTTGCACCTGATGGGTATACAGTTCCGGAAAGCTGAGGTTGATGATTGGGATTGAGGCGCCTAAGGTTAAGAGCAAACCGGCAGAAACCGTCCATGGCAAGGGGCGGCGTTTCTGTCCGCTGAGCTGGTCTAATGCGGGTTTTTGTTCCTCGGGAAGGGTACTGCGCAGGTGCGTACCGCTCTCGTACAGCAGCACAAGGGCAAGCAGAAAATAGAAATACAGCGTCCAGTCCACCGGAAGCAGGTAGCGGCTGCCTGAAGTTCGTCCGAGCGCGTTTGAGGCATAGTAGCCAATATTCAATATCAACGGGACCAGCCCCGCCGCGCTGTTATGCTTCCAACTCGCTGCTATCCCAATTCCAATGAGCGCCAGGTTCAAGGCAAACGCCAGAACGGTTGACAAGGGCATCTCCCCGCGCCAACTTACCGGTTCCTCCCAGTAGGGCAAATCCAGCACAGGGGTAATTTCCAGCGGGTAGACAGTAAACGGCAGCGTAAAAAGCGCTTTGATTTCGTTGTTGAGGAAGTGCCCCAGCGTAAACCCGGCTGCACCCAGCCTTGCGCTCATCGGCGCACCCTCGTCAGGTTGTGTGTCCGATGGGATTACCGGCTGCTCACCCAGGAGGCTGATATCGTGTTGGTCAAGCCCGGTTGGCGCCGGCTGCTGCACTTGTTGTTGGAATCTGGTCTGAATGACCGCGCTGATTTTGTACGAAAACGGGTCCGTGCCGTATTTAATACGGTTGTATGCCAACCACGGACCGATTACCAGCAAAATCCCACATAAGAACAGCAGCGCCGAACCCCAATAGCGCTTCAGGTTGCGCCGGTAAATCCAAAATCCAAAGAGCAGGATGACCGGGATAAGGAACAGCGGATTGGTGCGCACCATCGCAGCCAAACCCAAAGCTCCGCCGGCAAGGAGCGGCCATGGATTCTTTTTTCCGCTGTGTTTGAACCAGGCAACCAGCGCGATTGCCAAAGCGACCATGAATATCAGGGTGGGGAATTCCGAGAGGTACAGTCGTGAATTGGAAACCGATATCTTGAAGGTCGAAAAAATGGCGTTGTATTCCTTGGCGACGGAAAACAGCGCAAGGGAAAGACCAAACAGGCGGTCGTGCAATTGTTTCCCCAGCAGGTAAAGCAGCACTGGCAGCACTGCAAAACAAATCATTTGCCAGCTGCTGACGGTCAGGTAGCTTTGCCCGGCAAACTTGTGCAGAAGTCCTAAAAATAGCGCGTAGAGCGGCTTTTCGGTGAAATATGGGTACTCCAGCCCCTTGCCAATCAGCATATACTGCCCGCCCAAATCGGTCAGAGCCGCGTCGCTGTATGGGTAAAAGTCCTGGTTTGGCGGAAATTTCCCTTCCGCGAAAAAACTGTTGGAAAAAGGCGCCTGGTGCCAGAACCAGGCAGCGCCAATCCACAATATCAGGCACGCCAGCAAATCCAGTAGAATTTCGCGCCTGCGCGGATTTTTGGCTGGCTTGCGCGTCAGCAAACCATAAAGGAAGATGCCGAAGAGCGCCAGGAACAGGATCAGGCCAAGCTGATTGAGGAGCACGGGTACGCCGGCCACATTCCAGTAGCGGTTATCGGGTTCCAGCCCGATGCGCGTGCTAAGGACTAACAACCAGACCAGCGCAATCGCGGCAAGAATGAATGCCGCGGTCCTTTTGTAACCCCGGGAGAACTTTTGCTCGCTAATAAAAAAGAAAACCAGAAGCGCCTGCAGCACGGACAGGAAAAACCAGCGTCCCAACGGCTCAGCAAGCCGGATTAAAAACGGGTTATTTGCCCCCCAAATTCGAATCATGAGTGTGGAAGCCAGCAGGTACACAGACAGTCCGGCTGGAACAAACCAGACAGACCATTTCTTTTTGGATGAGAAAGCCCCCTTTAGTTTTTCGATCACGCTCTGCGCGCCGGCGTGACCACAAAACGCCGCGATGCCGAGGATTGCCGCGCTCAGCGCGCCTGCCGCCCAAGCGGCAAGAAGCGCTGCAGCCCGGGGGTTTGAGCTGAGCAAATCCTGAAATTTCGGCAAAGAAAGGCCCAGGAAGAGCAGCCCTTCTGTACCTGTCAGAAAAAGCAGGCAAGCAGTGAAAAAGTGTGGTTTTTTGATCGCAGAGCGCATTCCCGGCATCCTCAGCAAATTTTCGCTCGTCAGTGCCGTAATTATACGGCAGGATGGAGTCTGCGCTTTGTGGACCAACTCAGAAAGCTGCGGGTTCGTTGTCTCAGTTCGAAGCTGCTGAAAATCAGCTCAATTCGGGCAGGCTCGTGCGCTTTTGTTACAATTGACTTGGAGGAACTATGGCGCGCATTCGTTTCATTTCTCAATCAATCCTGCAGGTCGGCAACATCCTGGGGGAATGCCCGCTTTGGCATCCACAGGAGCACGCTCTGTACTGGCTGGATATCGACGCGGGATTACTGCAGCGCTACAGGCCTGCGCTCAAACAGCTTGAAGTTTTCGACCTCGGGAAACGCGCCGGCAGTTTTGGCTTTCGAAAAGACGGCGGATTGGTAATCGCAACCGAATCCGGTTTTGCTTTTTGGTCCGAACGGGACGGTCTTTCTGAGGATTTCGCGCCTGTTTACCCCCAAGGCAGCCCGAATATGATGAACGACGGCCGCGTGGACAGCCAGGGCCGTTTCTGGGCAGGCAGCAAAGGCCCGGTCGGTTCTTCCTCCCTCTTTTGCTTGGCAGCCCATGGAAAGTACACCCGGGTTCTGGACAAATTAACCATCGCGAACGGCATCGATTGGAGCCCGGACGGTAAGTATTGTTACTTCACCGACTCAGGCGAGCAGGCAATCTACCGCTTCACCATAAAGGAAGGACAGCTACGCGCAAAGGAAGTTATTTTTTCCACCATAGGACGCGGTGAGCCTGGCACCCCCGACGGATTATGCGTGGATGCCGCCGGGAATATTTGGTCCGCCATTTGGGACGGCTCCAAAGTCGTCCAGCTTTCGCGCGAAGGGGAAACCCTGCAGGAAATCTATCTGCCAATCAGCAGGCCGACTTCGCTCACATTTGGCGGGTCGGACCTGCAGGACTTATACATTACCTCAGCTTCTGTAGAATTGAGTCCCGAACAGCTTTCTAACCAGCCCCAGGCAGGCGACGTTTTTTGCTGCCGCGTGGAAATACCGGGCAGACCGCCGCATTTCTATGCCGGCTGAAATCAACCCTGCGCGGAACTAATCTTCCTCTTCTTCGCCGGTTTTCTCATAGCGCAGCCTGTCGTGGGTCTGCAGAATGCGTTTGCGCATGCGCAGGCTTTGGGGTGTCACTTCCAGCAGTTCGTCCGGTCCGATGTATTCAATCATTTCATCCAGACTGAGCACGCGCGGCGGGTTTAAACGATCTTCCAGGTCCCGGATGGACTGGCGCATGTTGGTCAGGTGCTTCTTTTTTGCCACGTTTATGGATAAATCCTGAGGGCGAGGAGTCTCGCCTACCAGCATGCCTTCATAGACCGGAACGCCCGGTCCCACAAACAGCTGCCCGCGTTCCTCTGCGTTGCGCAGCCCGAAGGTAGTGGTCACACCAGTCTCCCGAGCGACAATCGAGCTGGACTGTTTGGTCTCAATGACGCCTTCCAAAGGCTGCAAACCGGAATAAAAACTGTTCAACACGCCTTTTCCGCGCGTGACCGTCAGGAATTTGTAGCGGAAACCCAACAGCCCTCTGGTGGGCATGGTGTATATCAGGTGCACGGTGTTATCCGGGTTGTTGGTCATGTTGGTCATCCTTCCGCGGCGCTCCCCCAGCATTTCCACTACCGCGCCAACATATTCCGAGTCAACGTCCACGTGGACTTCCTCGAAAGGCTCGTATTTTTGGCCGTCGTCGCCCGTCACCACAATAGCTTCCGGGCGTGAGACCTGAAATTCGTAGCCTTCCCGCCGCATGGTTTCGATCAGGATTCCCAGGTGCAGCTCGCCGCGGCCCGATACCAGGAAGACATCCTTACTATCCGTTTGTTCAACCCGCAAGGCGATATTGGTTCTCAGCTCGTCCTGCAAGCGTTCCATCAGCTTGCGTGAAGTGCTCCATTTGCCTTCCTGGCCGGAGAATGGAGACGTATTGACGCCGAAAGTCATTTGCACGGTCGGCTGCTGCACCTTGATGACCGGCAGCGCCAGCGGATTATCCGTGTCCGCCAGGGTTTCGCCAATCTGGATATCCTTCAAGCCGCCGATGGTAACGATCTCGCCAGCCTCGACGCTTTGAACCGGAACTTTTTCCAGACCCTGGAATTCAAACACATAGCGCGCCTGGATTTTTTCAATGCTGCCGTCATGTTTTATCCGCGCCAGATTCTGCCCGCTGCTAAGCCTGCCGGCATGAATACGGCCGGATGCGGTCACGCCGCTGTATTCGTCGTATCCCAGGTTAGTGACCAGCATCTGGAAAGGCGCGTCAGGATCCACTTTCGGGCCGGATATATTGTCCAAAATGCACTCGAAGAGGACATGCAGGTCATCGTCAAGCTCTGGGGTGAGCCCAGCCTTCCCCTCCAAACCGTTGGCATAGATGATTGGAAACTCCGTGAGTTCGTCGCTCGCGCCCAGCTCCACGAACAGGTCAAACGTGCCATTCAATGACCTGTCTGCATCCGCGTCCTTGCGGTCGAGCTTATTAATCACCACGATTGTGCGCAGGTTTTTTGCGACAGCCTGCTTCAGGACGAAGCGGGTTTGCGGCTTGGGTCCTTCCGCCGCGTCCACCAAAAGCAGAACGCCGTCGACCATGTTCATAATGCGTTCCACCTCGCCGCCGAAATCCGCATGCCCGGGCGTGTCCACGATATTGATTTTTACCAGCTCGCCGGTTTTTGGGTTTGGGATCGTGATCGCAGTGTTTTTTGCCAGGATGGTGATGCCGCGCTCGCGTTCCAGGTCATTGGAATCCAGGACGCGCTCCTGCACCTTTTGATTGGCGCGGAAAATCTTTGCCTGTTTCAGCATCGAGTCTATCAGCGTAGTCTTGCCGTGGTCGACGTGCGCGATAATCGCCACGTTTCGGATATCTTTTCGTTCAGTCAGCATAATTTCCTTTTCAGTCCGCCAAAAAAGAACCCGGCGAACCGGGTTCTTTGAGCCTAAATTCCTATCACGCCGTAAAAATACGGCGGTTTCTCTACCGGTTTATCCACAATTTTCACTGCATTTTTCAAGCGCTCTTTTGCCAGCTGCAGCTTGCGCGGGTCGTTCGCATGGATATCGAACAGCACCTGCCCCCTGGAGACAGGCTCCCCGACCTTTACCCTGACCATAATGCCCACAGCCAGGTCAATCCGGTCGCCTTTTTGCTCTCTTCCGGCGCCCAACATAACAGAGGTTTCGCCGACTTCTTTCGCGTCCACGACCGCAGCCCAGCCTTCATGCTCCGCAAAAACAGGTTCCACAAAACCTGCTGCAGGGAGTTTGCTCAGGTCCTCCACGTAACTGACATCGCCGCCCTGTGCCAGAACCAACTCCCGCAGTTTCTGGAAGCCGCGCCCATCCCTGATAGCTTGTTCCGCCAACGCGATACCCGCGGGAATGTCGCTGGCAATGTTCCCGAGAATGAGCATGTACGCAGCCAGATGCAGGCAGTGGTAGCGGTAATCTTCCGGGCCTTCACCATGCAGCATTTCCACTGCTTCTTTGAGTTCCAGGGCGTTCCCTACGGCGCAGCCCAGCGGCTGGTCCATAGGCGAAAGCACGGCGATAACCCGCCTGCCGCTCAACTTTCCGATGGAAACCATGACCTCCGCGAGCCGCCTGGCTTCCTCCAGGGTGCGCATAAACGCGCCTTGCCCGACTTTTACATCCAGAACAATCGCGTGCGCGCCGGCGGCAATTTTCTTGCTCATCACGGAGGAGGCAATTAACGGGATGGATTGCACGGTACCGGTAACATCCCGCAGCGCGTAAAGCTTGCCGTCTGCAGGCGCCAGGTCGGCGCTTTGGCCTGTGAGTACAATCCCATGCTCTTTTAACTGCTGGATGAACTGGCGGGTAGAAAGATCTACCTGAAAGCCAGGAATGGATTCCAGCTTGTCGATTGTTCCGCCGCTGAAGCCCAACCCCCGACCGGACATTTTTCCTACGGGCAGCCCGCAAGCCGCCACCAAAGGCGCTACTGACAGGGTGGTTTTATCCCCGACGCCGCCGGTGGAGTGTTTGTCCACTGCAATTTTGACAGCCTGACTGAGATCCAGCATATCGCCGGAATGCGCCATTGCCAGTGTCAAATCGGTAATTTCCTGGTCGGTCATCCCGTTCAGAAGCACTGCCATAGCCCAGGCAGACATCTGGTAGTCCGGGATTGTTCCCTGGGTATAGTTTTCGATAAGGAAATCGATTTCAGTTTTGCTGAGGATTTCTTTATCGCGTTTTTTGATAATAAGGTCTACGGCGCGCATTCTTGCAACTTTTGTGATATCGGATTACTTATTAGGGAAAACACAAACCTTGCGGTTTGGTTCCTCACCAATGGATTCTGTGCTCACGCTCTCGTTTTTCCGCAATTCCATATGAATAATTCTGCGTTCGTTGGCAGGCATCGGTTCCAGGTACTGCTTTCTGCCGGTCGCGAGCACTTGATCCGCAGTGCGGCGGGCCAACTTTTGGAGCTCATTTTGCCGGCGTGCCCGATAATGCTGAACGTCCACCTGAACAGGAATCCAGCGGGATGTTTTATGGCTTACCATCAGGCTCAGGATGTACTGTAACGCGTTCAGAGTTTCAGCTTTCCTGCCTATGAGATAGCTCAGGTCGTCGCCTTCAATGTTTGCCAGAACAACCGGTTTTTCTTCGGGGTCAGTTTCCGCGTAGGAAACACTCACCTTAGCGCGGATGCCCATTTTGTCCAGCAGTTCCACCAGAATATCCCTGACAATGGCCTGGTCCGCATTCAACTCCACGCCGGCTTCCGCAGCTGCGCGCGGCGCGTCCTTGATCTCCCCGGTATTTCCAGTTTCGCGAGGCTGCGGCACCTCTGTGGAAGCTGCCCTCTTGGCTTTCACGATTAGGCGCACCCGCGCCTGGCGCGTGGCAAACCGGAACAAATTCCGTTTGCCTTCATCCAACACTTCCACATCCACTGCGTCTCTGCTCAATCCCAGATCGGACAGCCCTTTTTCCACCGCCTCTTCCACAGACGGCGCGATTACCTCCAATGTGGTTTTTTCTTCGGCCATTCTCTCATCCTTCAGTTCTCCCAGGCAACTACGCGCGGGCTATTTTTTTCGTTTGTACTGCGGTCTTTGCTGCTTGACAGCGGACCTGGCAGAGGGTTTTGTACTTGGTTTTGGAGCCACAGGTTCCTCATCTTCGTCATCCTCATCCGGGAGTACGATGACTGGCGCTGGTTCCGGCGCAGGCGTCTTGGATTTGATGAAAGGCAGGATTCTCGACCAATCTGCACGCCCATGTACAGAGTACTGAACAACGGTCGCAATATTGCTGACCAGGAAGTACAATGCTAAGCCTGAAGCCAGTGAGTAAGCCATCCAGCCCATCAGGATAGGCATGTAGAGGTTCATGCTCTTGGTCATGGCAGCAGCCTGGTCCCCTGCGCCAGTGCTCGGGGGTGTCATCACCTTGGTTTGCAGCCAGGTTGTGAGGATCACGACGATTGCCAGGATTGGTATTTGAATCCCCAAAATTGGCAGACGTTCCGGCTGCCCAAGGTCCATCCAGAGAAAACGGTTCTGAATTGGGAGGATCTTGGTCGCGTCCAGGAAAGGATAGATGAGCCGTTCAAGCTTTAACATCTCAAGCGGTGTGGCTGCCATGGCTTTAATAATGCTCTGGTAAAGGCCGATGATGATCGGAAGCTGGATAAGCGTGGGGAGACAGGACCCAAAAGGACTGACCCCTGTTTCCTTGTAGAGCTTCATCTGCTCTTCAGCCAGTTTTTCCTTATTATCGCGATACTTCTCCATCATCTTTTTGTAACGCGGGTCGCTTTGCAGCTTCTGCATCGCATCCGTTTGTTTCAACTGTTTGGCTGTCAGTGGATAAGTAATCAGCTTAATCAATAAAGTGAACAAAATGATGGCAACACCAAAGTTTTTCACCACCATCGTGATTGCGAGTAAAACATTCGTAAAAGGTTGAATAATCAGCGTATCCCACATGGGAATCGTTCTCCTTATTTAGCAGGGGTAAAAGACCAGACCGGATTACCGACCAAGTCATAAGCCTGGAGCAGTGTCTGGCCTTTGGTGACTGCCACAACGATCTTATCTGCGCTTATGACTGGCGTAGTATAAAGCGTTCCGTCCAACGTCCTGGTCCACAAAGGTGTGCGGTCGGAAAGCTTATAAGCCCGCAGTTCGCCCTTTTCAAGCGAGATTACAAACGAATCCTCGAGCGGAAGGATGCCGGCAACGGTTTCCCCACCCGCATCGAGGGTCCACTCGATGGCTCCGCTGGCAGGATCGAGAGCGAAAATCTTGCCGCTTTCGTCCGCAAAAATCAGGCTTTCAGCGGCCAACACAGGCGCTGCGTAAATCGCCGTGATTTCGCCGTTTTCTCCGAAAGTCCAGTTCACCTTGCCTGTTTTGCTGTCAATGCTCACCAGTTCGTTTCCCAGTGAGCCCACAAAGAGAGAACCGCTGGCAGGGTCGTAAGCCGGCGCTGCGACTAAAGCGCCTTTCAGGACGCTAACCCACTGCTGTTCTCCGGTTTCAAGGTCCAAAGCATAGAGATTATGGTCCAGACCAGCCACAATTACGGAATCTGCGAGGATGAGAGGCTCAGCGATGAAACCGAAATCAGCGCTGAATTTCCATTTGAGGGAACCATCCGCGTTGAGGGCGTATACGTTCCGATCGCTGCTCGGCGCGATAATCACGGAGCCATTTGTGGCAGCCTTTGCCTGGAACCAACCTTTTCCCTCGGCGAAGTTCCAAATTTCTGAGCCGTTGGCGGCATCCAGTTTGTGGAATGTATTGGCCAGGTCTCCGATGAAGACGCTGCCCTCGTCCAAGAGCGGCGGCGCGTACAAGACAACTTGCACCGAGCCGGCAGCCGGATAGCGCCAGAGTTCAGTTCCAGTTTTGGCATCGACTTTATAAACATGCTGCATATATGCAACGTAGACTGCGTTGTCATCCGCGCTCAGCCCGGGAGCGCTTTCGGCGCGCGGCCCCATGGCACAGCCCGCCAACAACACTGCTGAAATCAGAAAAAGCAGGACCAATTTAACCAATGGTTTTTTCATTATTCTCCAGTTTAAGGAACAGGGTCGTAGCCGCCTTCGTGGAAAGGATTGCAGCGTACGATCCGTTTTATCGCCATCCAGGAGCCTTTCAGAGCCCCGTACCGGTAAACAGCCTGATAGCCGTAGTGTGAACAGGTCGGGTAATACCGGCAGGTTCCCGGCGGTAGGGCTGGCGAGACGATGATTTGATAGGCTTTAATCAGGAAAAGCAGCATGACGCGGGGGATATGCTTAAACTTAAAAGGCAGATCCCTGATGCGGGGGTCCGCATGTTCATGTTCAATCGGCTTTACAGGTTGATCAACCATTATCTTCTCTGTTGATTAACCCGGCCTTCACCAATAAGCTGTGAACTGCCTGATCAATCTCATTTGGTTTTGCATCGAGAAGGCGTTTTCGCGCAATCAATAAGATGTCAAAACCCTGCCGCAGTTCGCCTGAGAAGCGGTTCAACCTCGCGCGCAAAACGCGTTTGCAGCGGTTGCGTTGTACCGCGCCCCCCACCGACCTGCTCGCGAGAATTGCCGCGCGACTTTCGTCCAAATCATTCCGCGCGGCAACCAGAACCAGCCAAACATTTGAATAAGAATTCCCGTTTTGTCGTACAGACTGGATATCCTGTGAACTCTTCAGCGGAAAGTACGGCTGCCTCAAAGATACCCGGATGCTTTTACAGGCGTATTCAGCGGCTTACCAATGAATACGTTTGGTGTGATTGTTTGCCTTGGGAGCCAATTGATGGCGCCCGCGCAAGCGGCGGCGCTTCAATACATCCCGGCCGTCTTTTGTGGACATGCGGCTGCGGAAGCCGTGCACGCGGACGCGGTGTTTTACTTTTGGTTGATAAGTACGTTTCGTCATTGTTTCCTCTCAAAACTCCCGCCGTAAAAACTCCTGGCTGGAGAGAATATGCAAATTAACCTTTTGATTTTACACGATTAATTCCATAAGCGTCAAGCAAATTGCATCCCATTTTCGGGCATAGACCCTGGAGCAGACCAGGGATTATCGCATCGCGGGGCTCCCGTTGGCTCGCCGGCAGTCAAAACCCCTGCACCCGAAACCCCGCTGATTTTTGCACAGGTGATGGTGTTGCTCAGGTCAATCGCGCTTTCCGTCTGAACGCGGAAATAATCCCGGGTGAAACCGCTGTAGACATCGTTACGGCCGTGCTCCCACAGGATTTCTTCCCATGCGCCGACTTTCCCTTTCTGCTTTTCCGCTGCCTTGGCCTGCAAGATTTTCCGCAGAATTTCACTGCGTTCCCGGATTAGCTTTTCCTGAACTTTATCCGTCAAGCGCGCCGCGGCAGTTCCGGGCATGGGCGAAAACGGAAAGAGATGCCCGCCGGAAAAGTCCATTTCTTCCACGAAAGCACAGCTTTCTGCAAATGCTGTTTCGTCTTCGCCTGGGAAGCCGCATAGGATATCCGTGGTCACTGACAGATCAGGAACGTCTGCGTGGACTTTTCGCATCAAGTCCCGGAAATCAGCCGCGCTGAACGGCCGCGCCATCCTCTTCAGCGTGTTCTCGCTGCCGCTCTGCAGTGGAAGGTGCAGATGCGGACAGAGGCGCGGGCGCTCAAAACACGCGAGCAGGGCTTCGTCAACATCCCAGGGTTCAATCGAAGATATGCGGATGCGCGGAATGCTGGTGTTTTGCAGCAGGCTTTCCACCAGCTGCGCGATGCGCAATTCGCCGCCCGCAAGATCCTTCCCCCATGAGCCAATCTGTACGCCTGTCAGCACGATTTCTTTTGTGCCCGCAGCTTCAGCCAACTGCGCGTCCCGAAGGATTTCCTCCAGCGGCAGGCTGCGAGACCTGCCTCTGGCGATGCGCGTGAGGCAGTAGGTACAGAAATTATCACAACCATCCTGCACCTTAAGAAAACTGCGCGTCCTCGAGCGAGGTCCCAGCTCGGGTTTTGCCGTCTGTAAAGCGCTCGGTCCGGGTTGGCTGCGCCGGGTGACCAGGAGCGGCAGCGCGTCCTTTTGGCTGTTCGGGATCGCAGCCTGCTCGCCCAGCAGGAAAACCGCCTGGGTTTCAAAAGCGGTAACGTAGCAGCCGGTCGCGATGACATTCGCGCTAGTTTCGCGTTGATACCGACGGATTGTTTTGCGGGAATCAGCGCAGGCTTTCGCCGTTACGCAGCAGGTGTTGACAATAATCGTATCGGCAGCCGCCGGGTCGCTTACAACTTCCTCCCCGCGCGCGATGAAATCCCGAGCTAACCTCTCAATCTCACTCTGATTAAGCCGGCAGCCAACCATATCCAGAAAAATCTTCATTATTGCTTCGTGACGGAAAAATCCGTAAAGAGGACTGTGGCTCCGCCTGCCTCGCGCGTCTCTACAATTAAACCTGCATCTCCAGCGCTGAAGGTATCGTCGTGAACGGTATGTAGAGTCTTGCCGTTCACGGCAAGGGAAAGCTGGTCGCCAGCACATATCACCAGGATTTCATTTATTCCGTCCAGGCGGGCAATCGACTCAGAGTAGACGAACTGCTCCATCCCAAGCAAAGTCTCCTCGCCGTTAATTACCCGGAAAACGGCATAATACCCGTCACTGCTGATGACAAAGCTGTAGTAATTTCCGGCATCCTGATAGCGGCAAATCAAGCCGAAGTTAGTATCCTGTGCCCCGCTGATGCGCTGCGTATGGACCGAAATCGCGGTGTCCTTAAAGCGCAGCCCGGGCACGGACCATGAGCGTGAGTTTGCGTTCTTCAGCGAGACGATGTAAGCGTTTTCAGAATACCCTTTGAGCTCATAAACGTCGTTCACATTTTCCCAACCGGTTGTCCGGTCAGAGAAATCATCCTCAAAAAGGACCTCACCGGTCTCTATCCAGGGCAGTTGGTCTATGCTGGCCCAGGCTGGCAGACACGCGCTGAGTAAGAGCGCGCATACCAGCCCGATGATGACATTCGCTGTGTACCGTTTTTGCATACCTTCATCATACCAAAATTGCACGCGCCGGGCAATCACCGCGTTTAGATTGCTTCCAGATAACGCCGGACCTCCCAATCGGAGACGTGGATGCGGTACTCTTCCCATTCCGCCAGCCTGGTCTCGACAAATTTATCGGAAAGCGTTTGTCCCAGGGCTTCGTGTAATATCGTGTCGGTCTGGTACACATCCACCGCTTCCTTGAGAGAACCCGGCAAAACTTCGATTCCCAGCAGCGCCCGGTCTTGTTCGCTGAGTTCGTACACATTCACGTTGTTCAAAGGTTTCGGACAATCCAGGCCGCGGTCGATACCATCCAACGCAGCGGCAAGCATGGCGTTGAATGCCAGATATGGATTAGCAGAGGGGTCAGGAAAACGCAATTCTATGCGCACGCCGTTCTTATTCCCGCGTGATACCATTGGTATTCGAATGAGCGCGGAGCGGTTGACCTGTGCCCAGCCAATATAGACCGGTGCTTCGTAACCAGGCACGAGCCGCTTGTAAGAGTTGACGCATGGTGCGACAACCGCAGACAAAGCCCGCGCGTGCGCCAGTTGCCCGGCTATATACCCGTAAGCAAGCTGCGACAGGTGATTGGGATCGTTTTCATCATAAAACAAATTCTCGCCATTTTTGCTGATGGATTGATGGCAGTGCATGCCTGAACCGTTGGTGCCAAAAATGGGTTTGGGCATGAATGACGCGATCAGGTTGTGCTTGGCGGCGATAGCTTTAATGGCAGACTTGAAAGTCAACACATTGTCCGCGGTTTTCAGCGCGTCATCAAAGCGAAAGTCGATTTCATGCTGTCCCAACGCTACCTCGTGGTGCCCAACCTCGACGTTCAGACCCATCTGTTTCAGCACGGACATCAATTCTGTGCGCACGATGACAGCCTGGTCGTTGGCGGAAAAGTCAAAATAGCTGCCAATATCGTACGGTACCGGATGAATTGATTCAGATCCGTTGCGCAGGAACAGGAAGAATTCCGGTTCCGGGCCAATGTTCATCGTCCAACCGCGTTCATCCTTCAGTTTTTTCAGGTTGGATTTCAACCTGCCGCGCGGGTCGCCCTCAAAAGCCTCGCCATTCGGGCGCAGAATATCACACAGGATTCTGGCGCGTTTCAGTTCATCCGGCGACCAGGGCAGGATAGCGTAAGTTTCCGGGTCCACGCGCAAATGCATATCGCTTTCCTGGATGCGTGCAAATCCCTCGATTGAAGAACCATCAAACCAGATGCCGTTATCAATACTTTCTTCCAGGCGGTCCGCAGGGCCGTCCAGCGATTTCACTACCCCGTTGATGTCGGTAAATTGATAGGAAATGAACTTGATTTTGTCTTCTTTAATACGTTTCAATAAATCCTTGGCATCCATGGCGCACTCCTTTAAAATGCACAAAATGCTTCATCGTTATCAGACCTGAAGCCGATCTGCTCACCAAGCGCATTTTGTGCCGGAGGTCGCCCTTCGGTTTTGTGATTGCTCGAAACATGAAGATTGAAACCTGTGATAGGTTTCGGAGGCATCCGCTGATCTATCGATTTTCCCCGGAAACCGGGTTAACACTTCTCCCGCGAGAAGGAACCTCCACCTCGTCATCTCAAAAAGAGACTCAGCCGCTAAATCTTTGTTATTGGATTGTTGCAACCCCCGTTTGGAATAAGGCCTCCCCGCCATGCCGTGTGCGGTGATGTTTTGAACCTGCAAATTGCAGGACTGGTTCTCCCTGCAGGATCAGTCTTGACCGTAGTCTATCACATCACCTGTTGTGAGCTTGAACCACTTTTGGAAGTGTTGGTACAAAACTGAATGGCCGCATCACGAACACAGCAGGGTACATTTCTTATACCATAATTCAATATTTAAGCAAAGTGAAGCCCGGGAGATGTCCAGGGCTTTCCAGGTCAAAGATAAGTGCTGCTCCGGGCGGGCTGCCCAAGCCAGTTGATATAATTGTCGTGTGGATTCAATGCGCCTTTTCGTTGCCTGTGATTTTTCTCCTGAAACGCTTGCGAAAGTCTCCGCTCTTGCACAGGAGCTGCGCGCCAGCTTGAGCGGTCTGCCTGTGCGTTGGGTTTCTCCCTCAAGCTATCATCTGACTTTACAATTTCTTGGAGAAATTGCGGCGGGAAAGATAAAGTTTATTGAACCTGCCCTTCACGACATTGCGGCGCAGCACAACCGCATTCCCGTTGAATTTGACAATTTAGGCTGTTTCCCATCGCTCAAGCAGCCCCAGGTAATTTGGCTTGGGCTGCGTCCTAACCCACGTCTCAACCGGCTTGCGCAGGATCTGCGCGAAGCTCTGGGCGAATTGGGCTTTACGGATGATAGCAGGTTCAAGGCTCATCTGACGCTCGGCCGCCTGGACAAATATGCGGCGGAAGAGCACAAGACGCGCCTGCGAGCGCAAGTTGAGGCTGGTAAAGACCTCAAAATTGGCGCGGACGAGTTTTCGGAAATCGTGCTCTATCGCAGCGTCCTCAAGCCCGGCGGACCAGTATATACCGCCTTGTATCACGCCAGACTTGAAAATATGCTAAACTAATACAGAGGTGCACACTGGAACCAATCACACGCGCAAAGAAAATCGTTACCTATCTGGAAGAAAAACTCGCCGAGGATATCCTGCTTTTGGATTTACGCGGCGTTTGTGATTTTACCGACTTTTTTATCCTGGCCACCGGCACAAGCGACCGCATGCTTTCCAGCCTGGCCGAAAACACAGAGGAAAAGGGCAAAGCTGAAGGTTTGGGAACCCCCTTCATCGAAGGTCTGCCGTTCTCGGGTTGGATGGTCATGGACTACGGTCCGGTTGTTGTCCATCTATTCTCGCCTGAAAAGCGCGACTATTACCAGCTGGAAGAGCTTTGGAAAGCCGGTAAAATCCTCCTGCGATTAAAATAAAAAATGGCTCCGTTTCGGAGCCTTTTTGCAATTAAGCTAATTTCAGGTCTGTAATGATTTCCTGGGCGTGTTCCTCAGGTTTTACTTTTTCATAGATTTTCATTA
>Ga0116171_10000958_pt1 | contig 29733 bp, 14 predicted proteins | sample AD_JPNHW2_MetaG_FD_89798 | JGI IMG/M metagenome (GOLD analysis project Ga0116171, IMG submission 89798) | Active sludge microbial communities of municipal wastewater-treating anaerobic digesters from Japan - AD_JPNHW2_MetaG | ecosystem: Engineered > Bioreactor > Anaerobic > Digestate | place...
CCTGCTCATTGCAGGAATAATCTTTTTTACCAGGTACGGGAAGTCTGAGTCGGCAGTTATGTGGGAGATGCCCTGGATATTGCTGGCTGTCGGCACCGGCCTCAGCCTGCTGGTCTCACCTGTAATGGCATTCCTTGAAGGATTGGGAAAGGTAAAGGAAATGGCAAAGATCAGGCTGATCCAGCAAACCGTCACCTACGCGATTGTATGGGGCGGACTGATCCTGGGGGCCAAGCTGTTCGTGTCAGGAATCAGCCTCCTGGTCGGGACACTCCTGATCCTGACCATCCTTGCCGCCGGAAGGTACAAAACAATATTGATGGGAATATGGTCTTGCCGGGTCACGGAGAAGGTTCTTTACCGGAAAGAGATATTTCCCTATCAGTGGAAGATCGCCATTAGCTGGATCAGCGGCTATTTCATCACCCAGCTTTTCAACCCGGTGCTTTTTGCCACCGAAGGCGCCGTTGTGGCCGGACAAATGGGGATGACCCTGACGGTTCTGAATGGCGTGCTCTCCCTTTCTCTTGCATGGATCACCACCAAAGTACCGATGTTCTCGGGCCTGATCGCCCAGAAGGATTATCAAAAACTCGACTCCATCTTCAACAGGACCCTGAAACAATCGGTTGTCATAAATTTCCTGGCGCTCGTAGTTATGGCTATGGCGGTTATGATTGTCAGGCATTACGACATCCATCTTGACGGACGGGCGCTTGGAACCCGGTTTCTGAACTACCTCCCGATGATCCTGATGATGATCCCGGTATTTCTGAACCAGTTTGTATCCTCCTGGGCGACCTACCTGAGGTGCCACAAACGCGAACCCTTCCTGATCAATTCAGTCGTGGGAGGCATCTTTTGTACCCTTTCGACCGTTTTCCTGGGTAAATGGTTCGGGGTAATGGGCGTGACCTGTGGGTATTGTCTGATTTCTGTTGCGATGTTCCCCTGGGGATATTATATCTTCAGATCAAAAAAAACAGAATGGCACCGAAATATCTAAATTTATGAATAAAAAAGATTGTGAATTATTTAATGTGTCACAAAAATTAGAAATAATAATAATTACATTTAATAGATCTATTTATTTGAGAAAGACATTAAACCAGTTATTTTCAAGTCCATTTGCTGACTGTAAAATTACTGTTTTAAATAATTGTTCAACTGATAATACAATTTTGACTGTAAATGAATTTTCATCTGTATTTTCACGTTTAAAATTAGTTACAAATAAAATAAATATTGGTGGAAATGCTAATATTATTAGAGCTATTGAATTAAGTGAAAGCGTTTATACTTGGGTATTATGTGATGATGACAACTTTGATTTTTCATTTTGTGATGATATAATTGAAGCGATAGAACTTGAGAAATATGACTTAATTCATGTTGGAGCTCATGAGGAATCTTGGGATTTTGGAGGTGTTTATTCAAAAATCAAAGAATTAGTGAGAAATGGTTATCCTTTTTTTAAATATTGCAGTTTCGTTCCATGTAATTTGTTCCGGACTGAATTATTCAATAAATCAATAATTCAAGCTTACGATAATGTTTATAATTGGTACCCACATATGCCTTTTCTAATCGATTATTATAATAACAATGGATTTTTATATATTTCTAAACGAAGGATTGTTACGGCCTCAGTTGGAACTCAACCTTATTCGTTAGATAAATTAGCTCATAAATGGATCAATAATACTGTATTTCTGAAAACTAAATCTGACAAATTGATATTTGCATTAAATCAATATTATGAAATAGAAGAAATACATAAATTTTCAATAAATAAATTGCTTTTATTGTATGCAATATTTCTACTGAGAAAAGGAAAATATTCATTATATTTTAAAATGTATCATTTTGCAAATTTGTATCAATATTTTATTTTATTTTTTTCAATTTTTCTACTACCGGTTTGGTATATAAAAAATTCAGGAAGACAAATTAAATGAACCGAAAAGCGCGAATCTTTGCATCTTATCTTCCGCAATTCCATCCGATTCCCGAAAACGACCTCTGGTGGGGAAAAGGATTTACCGAGTGGACCAACGTTGGGAAAGCAAAGCCTTTGTTCAAAGGACATTATCAGCCCAGGGTGCCTGCCGACCTGGGTTATTACGACCTGAGGGTTCCGGAAACACGGCAGGCTCAGGCCGACCTGGCGGCAGCACACGGGATTGAGGGGTTTTGTTACTGGCATTATTGGTTTGGTGATGGGAAACGGTTGCTGGATCATCCCTTCCGCGAAGTTCTGACGTCCGGCGAACCCGATTTTCCTTTTGCACTGGCATGGGCCAATGAATCATGGCAGGGATTTGATTACGGGGCACAGGGCAGAAACGTGCTGATCGAACAAAAATACCCGGGGAAGAAAGATTTGGAGGACCATTTTTATTCTGTTCTTCCGGCTTTACACGATAAAAGATACCTGAAAATAGACGGGAAACCGATATTCATGGTGTTCCGTCCCATGCAGGTTCCGGATGTCGGCGCATTCATCGAATTCTGGCAAGATCTTTCCATAAAAAACGGATTGAGCGGAATGTTCTTTATAGCTCATACTTACGAAACAAATCGTTTCAAAGAATTACTGCTGGCCGGGTACGATGCAGTGAATGTGGTACGACTCGGCGACTGCCTGAAAAATAACAACGCCTTTTTCACCCGGTTGAAACGTAAATTACTCTATGGCCCCAATGTTCTGCATTATAAAGATGCGATCAGCAACCTTACCGGGCAGGAGGAACGGCTGGAGAATTGTTATCCGACCCTGATCCCGAACTGGGATCATACCCCCCGTACCGGACGGAAGGGATCCCTTTTACACCAATCAACACCGGAACTTTTTGCCCACCACCTGCAAAGAGTGCTCGAAAGTATCGAAGAAAAGCAGGATGACCACAAAGTCGTATTCCTCAAGTCATGGAATGAATGGGCCGAAGGCAATTATATCGAACCCGACCTGAGGTTCGGAAAGGCTTACCTTGAAGTGATCCGGCAGCAAATTCTATCCTGATTTTCATATTTGATGAACATTTAATGAATACCGAAAAGAGAGAAAATCCGGAGCCTGTTTTCCCGCGTATCAGCATCATCACAGTGGTTTTCAATGCCGCAGATTCCATTGAAGAAACACTGCAGAGCGTTCTTGGCCAGACCTGGAAGAACATCGAATACCTGGTCATCGACGGCGGATCGACCGACGGTACCATCGATATCATTGAGAAATACCGGGAGCACATTAACTACTGGATCAGCGAACCCGATAAAGGAATTTTCGATGCCCTGAACAAAGGAATCGATGCCGCAACAGGCGATTGGATCGGATTATTGAATTCAGGAGACCTTTTCGCGAAAAAAACCACGGTGGAAGAACTGTTCCGGGAAGATACTTCAGCGTATGATGTAGTGTACGGAAATTCGATGGCCGTTGACCCAGACGGAAATATTATTTATTCAGCGGCTACAGCCCCGCTGAACAGCATGTGGAAATTTGCCGTATACAGGCATGGAGCATCGTTTGTAAAGTCAGAAGTGCATAAAAAACTAAAATTCAGCCTCGATAAAAAATTGGGTTTTTCATCAGATTTCGATCATATTTATTTTCTGTATTTTAATAATTATAAATTTCTTTACCGGGATGTCGATGTGGTAAAATTCAGGGAGGAAGGTATCTCACACGACCGCCTGAAAAATATTATTTATAATTTTAAAATTGTTACAAAATATGAAGGAATAAAATTTAAAATTATTTTATTTTATTTTTATTTATTAATTCGCTATTTAATTACGAAAAATAAAAAAATAAAAAGTATATTATTTTATTTTATGAGTTTCTTCACCCATTATCTTCCCAATCATGTTATCAATGTCACCCCCTTTTACTGCATCCGACATTTTTATTACCGGTATGTACTCCGGATGAAGCTGGGGAAGGGGAGCAGCATACACATGAACACCTTCATCATGAAAGGCGATAAAATCAGGATTGGCAAGGGCACCACCATAAACCGCCAGTGCATGCTTGATGCCCGGGGAGGGATCGAAATCGGCGACAATGTCACCATTGCGCCGCGGGTTTCACTGGTAACGGCAGAGCACGATGTACAATCGGAAAACTTTGCCGGCCGGACCCTGAAAATTGAGATCGGTGATTATGCTTTTATCGGCATCAACGCCACCATACTACCGGGTGTTCGAATCGGCCGCGGGGCCGTGATTTGCGCGGGCGCGGTGGTGACTTCCGACATCGGAGAATTCACAATCGCCGGAGGAGTTCCCGCCCGACAAATCGGAAAAAGGAACGAAACCCTGAACTATTCCTGTAAATGGTTTCCCCCTTTCGATTGAGGCATCCTTCCTTCCAGTCACACCGCAATTTGTTTTAGGACTGATAAATCCCGGGGTATCGGCTTCTGTTTCCGGATCAGGAAATCCGGGAGAAAGTAAGCCTATTTAAAAAGATTCCTTTTCAATAACCAATCCGGAATAAGCGTGCTAATCCTGATGATCACCGGTTCTTACCCGCCTGACGTTTGCGGCGTGGGTGATTATACCCATCGCCTCATGAATACGGCAACAGCAAAGGATTGGGAACTATACCGGTCAGCAGACTGGTCGCTCATCTCTTTTTTTCATCACCTCAGGGCCATAAAAAAGATCAACCCCGATGCAATATTCATGCAGTATCCGACGCAGGGATACGGCTGGAGTCTCATTCCACATTTATTGTGTCTCTGTTTTTCGCTTTTTACAAAAATTATTTTCGTCGTTGTTTTTCATGAGTTATCACAACAGACAAAAAAATCACGTCTTGCTTCAAACCTTATGCTGTTGACGGGAAATGCTTTTATTTTCACCGCAGCAGGGGAGCGGGAATACGCGGCACGCAAATACAACCGGATTAAAAAGAGAAGTAATGTGATCAAACTTTTATCGAATATTGAGCAGGCTCCCGTACTCAGACCAATACATGAAAGAGGCCGGGAAATAGTTCATTTTGGATTGATCAGACCCGAAAAAGGGATCGAGACTTTTATTGAAGTTGTTGCTGCAATAAAAAAGATCAGGCCCGGTACCAGAGCGGCAATGATCGGACAGGTGCCGCACGGAAAAGAAACCTACTTCGGGAGGATCCGCGGAGAATGTGAGGCCAACGGGATTGTAATCTATAGGGATCCGGAACAAACAGAAGTGGCTGCCCTGTTAAATGATTCCCGTATTGCATTTTTACCATTTCCCGACGGGGCCTCCGAACGAAGGGGAACCCTTCTGGCCGCCATGAAGAACGGTGCCATCGTTGTTACGACCAGGGGTGCATCGACCACCTCGGAGCTTGAAGCAGCAACCATCGTGACCGAAACCGTGAGCGCCCCTTCCTTGATCCTTGGTCTGCTTGATGAATCTGTCGAAAAGCTGCAGGAACGCCAGCAAACGGGTATAGAATTCCTGAAAAATGAATGGCCTGCATCGTGGGATGAAATTGCCCGAAAATATATCGAAAGCCTTCAGATCGAAAAAAAGGAGAAATCATGAAAACCCGGGTACTTCTGATCGCTGAAAATGCTCCCGCTCCCGTCGGGGGTATCGAACGACATTGCCATAATATTCTGGATTTATTCAAATCGGATGATGCAATTGAAATAAATTCGATCTCCCGTGAAAATATCAAATTCAAATACCGGAAAATATTTAATAAAATCATTTTTGATTTCAGGGATCTTGAAAAAGCGATTAAGGATAGCCGATGCGATGTGGTTCATGTGCATGGATTCGCCTCCATCGCGGCAGCACAAGCCATCCGGGCCGCAAAAAAACTGAAACTAAAAATAATATATACAGCCCATTATCATCCTTTCAATAAATTGGAAAACCCACTTAAAGGAACAATATTTTTTTACCTGTTTCTGAAACCTTTGTTGAAATCGATCCATCAGATCATCACCATCAACAAAGAGGATTCGGAATTTTTTAGAAAATACCATTCGGGTGTCACAATGATCCCCAATTGGATCCGGTATTCCTTCCAGAAACAGCAAGGCGTCAGAAAAACCAACATGATTTTGTTTGTCGGCAGAGCCGACGCAAATAAAGGAATTGATCACCTGTTGGCGCTTCCGGCCGACACCTATGAGATTCATTGTGTAACCGGCGCCGGTCCTGTCAGAGATGATTTTGTAGTCCATTCGGGAATTGATGAAAACAGTTTACGGGATTTGTACCGGATGGCATCCGTTGTTGTGGTTCCCTCGAGATATGAGGCCTTTTCCTACGTAACGCTGGAAGCGCTGGCACACGGAACCCCGGTGGTCATTTCCGACCAGGTCAGAATTCGTGATTACCTGGACGGGATTTCCGGTATCACCCTCTTCCGGTATGGGAATAAACCAGCATTCATCAGGGCTGTCGCAGAAACCATCGGGAAGGAAGTGGATACCGATGCTGTCGCGAAAATTTTTGAACCCGGCCGGATTCGCGAAGAATTACGAAAAATATATCAGGATGGCTGAAAAGTTCTCGTGTCTGTTATCGGTCTACCGGAAAGAAAACCCGCAGTACCTTAGCAGGGCACTCGACAGCATCCTGGATCAAACGGTTCGCCCTTCCGAGGTCGTAATCGTGATCGACGGCCCACTGACGGATTCGCTGACACGGGTGATCGCGCAATATGAATCCATGAATCCGGAGTTGGTGAAGATCGTTAAACTGGAAAAGAATTCCGGCCTGGGAATGGCGCTTAACGAAGGACTGAAAAACTGTTGTTGTGATCTTGTTGCCCGGATGGACACCGATGACATCAGCAAACCCGACCGGTTTGAGAAACAGCTTGCCGTAATGTCGGCCGATTCCACAATCGATGTGGTCAGCTCCTGGATCGACGAATTTGAGGGTACGGAACAAAATATCATATCCACCCGGAAACTGCCTGAGACACATCCGGAAATCATGAAATATGCCCGGAAGAGGAACCCGGTAAACCATCCGGTTGTCATGTTCCGGAAAAACGCAGTGCAACAGGCAGGCGGGTACCGCCACCTGGCCTATTTTGAGGATTATTTCCTCTGGGCCCGAATGCTGATGAACGGAGCAAAATTTTACAATATCCCCGAAAGTCTCCTGCTTTTCAGAACCAGCACGGAAATGTACAAACGCCGGGGCGGATGGAGATACGCCAAAAGCGAAACAAGGCTTCAGACAACTTTTCTGAAAATGGGATTTATCTCCATTCCTGAATTCCTGCAAAATGTGGTATTCCGTCTTACGGTAAGAATGGTGCCGCATGGCCTGAGAAAGAGGGTTTACAAGTCGGTTTTAAGATGAATTCAAAGCTTTCCGTCTCCCTGATTACACCATCATTCAACCAGGCAGAAACCATCAGGTCTTGCATCGATTCGGTTATCCGGCAGCAATACAGGGTGCATGAGCATATAATCATGGATGGAAATTCATCCGACTCCACAGGCGATCTGGTTCATTCGCTGGACCTTCCGGGTATCCGTTTTTTTTCAGAACCCGACGGGGGCCCCTACGATGCCATGAACAAAGGAATTGAAAAGGCCACTGGCGACCTGGTCGGAATCCTGAATACCGATGATTGTTACTGCGACGACCGGGTGATCGGTGATGTTGCCGAACTTCTCGAAACATCAGGCGCCGATTGCCTTTATGCCGATCTGGTCTTTGTCGACCGTCACAACCCCGAAAAAGTACTTCGGTACTGGAAATCCTATCCCTTTACGCCCGGCTCATTCAGCAAAGGATACCATCCGCCCCATCCCACCTTCTTTGTCAAAAGGGAACTTTACCGGAAACTGGGTGGTTTTAATACCATCCTGAAGATCAGCGCCGACTTTGAACTGATGCTCCGCTTCCTGGAGAAATACCGGATCACCGCCTGCTATCTGCCCAGACCTATCGTCAGGATGCGTCTCGGGGGAATCAGTACAGGTTCTGCAGGGAGTGTCCTGCACGGCTACAAAGAATGTTACCGTGCTTTCGGAATGAACGGAATACCCGTCGGCCCGGATTATTTTATCAGAAGGACCCGGGTCATCCTGCAGCAATACTGGAAGAGGGAGGGATTAGTCAATTGACAATGGACAATGGACAATGGACAATTGAAAATGGGGAATTGACAATGGATAACGAAGAAATAGAAAATAGAAAACGATAAAGGTCTGACAAAAATTGAAGAAGAAAACTAAAGGGTTAAAAACACAAAAGGTTCCGTGGTATGGCAGGAGGTTGAATGTTTATCTCCTGCTGATCGGAGTGACGGTGCTGGTCTATTTCCGGGTCTTTACTCTCGGTTATACCATGCTCGATGATACGATCTTTATCAAAGAGAATCAGGAGTACAATAAGAGTTGGTCGAATATTCCGGTTTCTTTTCAGCGGGGATTGTTCAACCCGACCGGCGATTCTTACTACCGCCCGGTATTTCTGGTTGATTTCATCATCGAATCGAAATTCTTTGGCACCTCGCCGGCCGGATACCATTTTTCAAACCTTCTGTTTCATGTGCTCTGCGTGTTGTTGCTCTATTTCTTTTTCCTCAGACTGAAAATACCGGATCTGACAGCGCTCATACTGACCCTGATCTTTGCCGTCCACCCTGTACTGACCCAGGCCGTGGCCTGGATACCCGGCCGCAACGACATGCTCCTGATGATCTTTTTCCTGTCGGGGACCTTGCTAACCCTTAAATATCGGGAGACTCCGAAATGGCAACTCCTGGTCGCCCAGTTTTTGATACTTCTGCTCGCCCTGTTTACCAAAGAAACCGCGGTGATCATCCCGATCATCATCCTGGCAGTGCTGAAAATTGACAATGGAAAATGGAAAACGGAAAACGGAAAATTCAATTTTCTTCTCCTCCTCTCATGGGCGCTGGCACTGGTGATATGGTTTCTTGTCCGTTCAGCCGCGACTCTGAAGCCGCAGGACTTCACCCTGACCGACCTCCTGGTCAACGGGTTCAACCGTGCTCCGGTTCTGATCCAATACCTGGGTAAGATATTCTTTCCGTTCAACCTCACCGTCTTTCCCGATATCCGGCTGATCGCTCCCTGGTGGGGAGTAGCGGCTTTGGTACTGCTGATCGGTTTAATCATCATGTCGCGGAGTTACGCCAGGCCCCTGACCTGGATCGGACTGGGTTGGTATATTCTTTTTCTGATACCGGTGTTGGTTGTCCCCGCCTCTCTGAACGACCAGGTATTTGAACACAGGCTTTATCTGCCCATTGTGGGGATATTGCTTGTTATTGGCCAGGTTAGTATATGTTTAAGTTCAATGATCAAAGATCAAGGATCAAGGATCAAGGATCAAGGATCAAAGACCAAAGATCAAAACCCCTCTAACTCTTCGTCCAACTCTTCATCCGCTCTTCGTCCGCTCTTCGTCCAACAGGTCCGCCAGGGAGTAATAGTTTTTGTGCTCTTGCTGTTTTCCGGTCTGACTTTTTACAGGATCGGCTGTTTCAAAGATCCGGTTACATTCTGGACAGCAGCGGTTGACGGTAATCCGACTTCTGCCTATGCCCGCATGATGCTGGGGCTGCGGATGACCGAACCGGCTCAGATGAAACAAAGATTTGAAGAGGCTTACCGGTTGAATCCCAATGAAAAGATGCTTAACTACCTCATCGGCAAACTGGCCCTTGACGACAATGACATTCCCCGTGCCGAGAGGCACCTGAAAAAAGAACTCGAATTTTCGCAGATACCCGATAACTACTTCAATCTTGCTCGGGTCTGTTTTTTAAAGAATATCCCCGACAGCGCTGCCTTTTACCTGGAACAGGTCATCCGGCTCGAACCGCGCCATCCTCAGGCAAATCACAACCTCCTTTTGTTGTATCTTCAACTGGATCGCCGGGATGATGCCCGGCATCAGATTCAGGCCATGCGCGACAAAGGCCTCGAAATCCCTCCCGAAGTTACAGGCCAGGCTGATTTGCAGCCTTGATTACGCCTGCCCCGGTTCCGTTTCCGGAACACGTCATTTTCCCAATTCACATTAAATCAGTTTATTACAATCGAAACAGCAGGAGCTGTTCCCGGTTTGGAATTGTTTACTTACTAACATCCAAATTGTTAACAATTTTTTTCGGAATCCATTGAAGGTCGCGTTACACCGACTATTTTTGTACCTTTATGAAAGAACTCCGATTTTAAGTTAAACCACCGGAAAAACGCTCAAACCGACTCACGATTAGCAAACCCAACAGAGGATGGTCAAACCAGGTTCTTCCAGAAAAATAAAGAAAAAGGCAGCCATCGGGAATCCGCGAAGCAACTTCATCTTTATCCTGTTAATACTGTTGTTCGGCTTCGTCACCGTGATCACACCCAACTGGAATGCGTTTGATTCGAACGGGACCAAGTTTTTTACCCTCTCCATCCTGAACCTCATCGCCTTTCCAATGCTGTTAATGCAAAAAGAGGTTCGCAACGACCGGGGATGGCCTGCGATCTTCCTGAACAACCCGGTCGGTATCGCCTACACGCTGCTGCTGATCGTAACCCTCTTGTCGTTTTTTAAGGCAATCAACCTTGTTGAAGCGCTCCTTACATACCTCAAGGTATTCACCGTCTTTACATCCGCTTTTATTGTGGCCGTGATGGTACGGTACGACAAAAGGCTTATACGATACCTTGCCGTGGCCATGTCGCTGCTGCTTATCATCGACAGCCTTACGGTGTTTTATCACATCACTGATAATATTATTGCCGGCCTGGGACCCTCGATCAAGGAGATCAAATCGGTCTATTCAAACAAGAATATCCTGTCGGCCTCCATATTCGTGAAGATTCCGTTCGCGTTGTATTTGCTGACTTTTGAAACCGGATGGATCAGAAAAGCCGGGATACTTACCGTTATCCTTGCTTTTATGGCCACCCTGTTCATGAGTACGAGGGCCTTTTATCTCGGAACTGCCATTCTTGTGATCGCCTATCTCGTGTTTATCGGCATTCGCTATTCCCGGCAGAATGAACGGAAGAAAATGATCAGGATGTCGATCTATACCGGAATCCTGCTCCTGGCCGGATTCCTTATTTTTAACTTTTCCCTCCGGTTTTTGTACCCCAAGACATACCAGGATGCCTTTACCGTTGATTTCGTTACCCGGTTTAAAACGATCTTCGACGGGGAACAGGGCCGTATCAATGCCTGGAGTCGTTCGTTCAGACTGATCGGAGAGCATCCTTTGCTGGGAACCGGCATCGGAAACTGGAAGGTGGAGGTGCTCAAATATGAGAACCTGACCAGTCCGAACTATATCTACATGTACAAAAATCATAACGACTTCATTGAAACGGCTGCCGAAACCGGCATTCCGGGAGGATTGTTGTTTATTGCGGTTTTTGTCCTGGTCTTATTCAGATTCATCCGGAAATTTATGTATCCCGAAAAGGGTGAAGACGATTACAGATACCTGTTTATTCCGGCTTTCGGACTCTTGTGCTATTCTTTCGACGCCTTCTTCAACTTCCCGGCCGACCGGCCCGAGATTTCGGCGTTGTTTGCACTTTATGCCGGTATCGGAATCGCCGGTACCTGGAACAACGTGGATGAATGTCCGAAGTTCCTGGATCCCCTGACGGGATTTTGGAAAAATAAGTTTGCGAAAGGAATTCTGATATTTCTCTGGATGGTAATGATGGCGTTGACAGTATTTGTACTATACAAAAATTTTGTATCTTTGAAGCTGCAGCGATTTCTGGCTGAAGATATGAGTAAAGGAACCCTGACGCTTCCCTCCGCTATGTTCATGAACGGATTTCCGGCCATTCCCGACCTCAATGTGCAGGGAGAACCCATCGCGGTGCAAAAAGCGCGCTATCTGATCTCTGAGAAAAAGTACCCGGAAGCCATTGCCCTGCTGAAAGCCGATAATTCCAGCCCCTACGACACCCGTCCTGAATTTTTTATTTCCAACAGCTATATTGCCCTGGGAAAAACCGACAGCGCGCTGATCTATTACCGGAAAGTCTTCGAAAAAAAGCCGAATTTTTACACAAATACCCGGAACATGTGCGGCTACCTGAACAGTATCGGGCAGTATGTACTGGCCGGAAAACTCCTGGAAGATTTTCTTGCAGTATCAAAAGATCAGGCGGAAGCGTGGATCTTTGCGGTGGACATGTATCATAAAGCCGGGAATGATCAAAAGGCAATTAATCTGGTTAATGAAGGTCTGACCGCCTTACCCGGAAATCAGGAGCTTTTGACCCAGCAACGGCAGATCTCCGAATCGATCCGCCTGAAGCCTTACCGCGATGATTACCAGAATGCAATGGATCTATACGCCCGGAAGCAGTATCGCGAATCATGCAATCTGCTGACCCGCATCATCAGCCGGGATACTGCCATTTACAGTTTATATGAATACAGGGCCTTCTGTTATTATTTTCTGAACGACTACCGCCAGTGCATCGGTGATGTGGATTTTGCAGAGAAAGGGGGACATATAAAGCCAAACCTGTTTAACCTGCGGGGGGTGAGCTGGCACATGACAGGCAACGATTCGGCCGCGTGCGCCGATTTTGTCCGGGCTATGGATATGGGAGACAAGGATGCACAAAACAACTATGATCATTTTTGCCAGAACAGGACCAGATGAAAGAACAACCCAGGAAAAAAAGACCCGTCACAACCCGGCCGGTCGCCGGCCCTGCTCCTTCCGCTTTAAAGAAAGTGAAGAAACAGGCACCGGAGCTGTCACTGGGAATCATTATCCTGGCCTATGCCCTGATCACGGTAATAACGCCGAACCTTTATACTTTCGATTCAAACGGGCCCAAATTCCTGGCGCTGGCCGTTCTCAATATTGTAACATTCCTGTTCCTCCTGACCAGGAAAGATCTCGGCAACCGTAAAGAGGTATTTTTCCTCTTCTTCAGGAACGGGATCGGGTTGGTCTACCTGGGGATGATGCTCCTGGCCCTGTTGTCGTTCATGAAATCGATAAACATCCTCGAATCGGTTCTCCACTACTCCAAGATGCTGACCATATTCTCGGCCTGCTATTTCATCAGCATCATTCTGCGACATGACCTCCGGTACCTGAAACTGGTTGCCGTGGCGCTGTCGCTGTTACTCGTTTTTGATTGCCTGACTTTGTTCTACCATATTGCCAACAGCCTTATAGCCGGGAAAGGACCAGCCATTGTTGAAATAAAATCGGTCTATTCCAATAAGAACATCCTGGCTGCCGCCATATTTGTGAAGATCCCTTTTGCCTTATGGCTATTGACCTTCGAAAAGGGCGTGGTTCGCGTTTTGGGACTGATCACTTTGTTCCTGGCTTTTATCGCAACGCTGTTTATGAGTACCCGTGCCTTTTACGTGGGTTCGATCGTTATCCTCCTTTTTTACCTGGTATTCACCGGCATACGTTATTACCGGAAAAATTCGTTGAAAAGATTTTTCACCGTCACCCTCTCGGTCGTACTGGCAATCGTCATCGGATTATCACTTTACTCGGCGACCCTGAAATTCCTCTATCCGAAAGATTATCATGACCTTTACACCGTGGGATTTCTTGCACGGTTGAAAACCGTGGCACAGGGTGAAAGCCTCCGCGCGGGATCGTGGGATCGCTCCGTCAGACTAATCGGGGAGAACCCCCTGTTGGGCGTGGGATGTGGTAACTGGAAAGTTGCAGTGCTGAAATATGAGAATCCCGAAAAACCCGATTACGTCTATCAATACAAAACCCACAACGATTTTCTTGAAATCGCTTGCGAGTCGGGCATAATCACCGCACTGCTCTTCATTTCGATCTTTGTTTTTGCCGCCCTCCGTTTTCTGAAAGTCTTCTTTCGAAAAGGAAGCACGGAAGCCGATTACCACTACCTGTTCCTGCCTGCGTTTGGGCTGCTTGCTTACGCCTTCGATGCCTTTTTCAATTTCCCGGCCGACCGGCCTGAGATCGGTTCATTGTTTGCCCTTTTTGCCGGCGCCGTCGTCGCCGTATCGCCCGGTCTTGCTGTTTTTGAAAAGCCGGTGCCAGACGGTTCTGCCGGGGAAACGACGACAGGATTAAAGAATCTTTCCATTAAAATGGGTAGTCTGGCGCCCCTCATTGCAACGTTATTCCTGCTCCTGATGGTAACGGCGGTGGTCATATTGAGCATTAATTTCCGTTCTCTCAAAATACAGCGTATCGCGAAAGAGGATCTGATGCGCCCCGAAATCATGGAACCCACCGATAAGATCGTGAACGGGTACCCCTTCATTCCGAACCTGAGCATGGAGGCCGAACCGATCGTGGTAAGCAAAGCCCGGTATCTGTTCAGGGATAAAAAATACCAGGAGGCGATCGATCTGCTCAAAGCCGACCGGTCGAGCCCCTACGACACCCGACCGGAGTTCTTTCTTGCCCAGGCCTATTTCAACCTTGGGGCCTACGACAGCGCCCTTGCCTGTAACTACCGGGTATATACTTATAAACCACTGTTTTTCAATAATATACTTAATATATGCCGCATCCTTGAAATGAAGAACAGGTACGATGAAGCCATCGGACTGGTGCGGACCTATAACAGGCAAGCACCATACGCTGCCGACGGCTACCTATTCGGAGCTGCCTTGTGTCAAAATGGAGGCCGGACCGGTGATGCGGCAGCCATCCTCGACTCGGGGCATAAATATTTACCCGAAAACGAAGAAATATTGAAACAAAAAGAGTTTCTTGCCGTAAAAACAAAAATCGGGCCGCATGAGGCCCTGTATAACAGCGCGCAGAAAGCTTATATTGACAAAAATTACAGGGTGGCATTGAAGGAATTTGATGACTTTATCAAACTGGTCCCCGATCTGGTACCAGCCAGGGAGATGCGGGCCTACTGTAATTTTTTCCTGAAGGATTACAACCGGAGCCTTAGTGATGTGGCATGGATTTTCAATGAAGCGGAGCCCAATGGAGCAATGTATAACCTCAGGGGAGTGAACCTCCATATGCTGGGAAAAGATGAAGAGGCATGTCGTGATTTTGAACAGGCGGTGAAGATGGGCGACAAGGATGCGGTGACCAATCTGGAGCAATTTTGTAAGAAAAAATAGATATGATCTGAATAACAACAATTTAATCCGTATGAAGAAGCTTTGCGTGTATTTCGTTTATTTAGAATGAAATTAAATTATCAACGGAAAAATATTTGTAATAATCAGTAAATGAGTGCGGTAATGAAATTTGTTACAAAAAAATTGAATTTGAGGAATATTTTTCAGAAAATTACATATATTTGCCAAGTGAAGCTCTCAGGCGACAGCTTTGAGGGTTTATGTATTATATATACGCGTAATGCAATTATAAATGTATGAAAATTAGGATACTAAGCATTTTTATTAAAATGGGAAACCATTTTTATTTTGCAAACATAAAATCAATATAACGACCCTATGAGCTATTAAAAATCCATTATCAACCAAATCGTATAAATATGAAAGCAAATTACGAATTAAAACGAATTGGGATCGGGCTAAAAACACCAATACTTTTACTGTTGTTGTTTTTAGCTGCTGTATTTCAATTGAAAGCACAGGTCCCGGACTTGATTTCAGATCCGGCAAGTGGGCACTATTGTATCAATCCACCGGGTGGTGGCGTTACAATCAGTGTTCTGGGCGGCCAGGCGGTGACCTATACCCTGTGGAAGAACAATGTTACCACAGGTATATCTGTTGCCGGTACCGGCTCAACGGTTTCACCGGTTACTTTTCCTGGTACATGGGAATATGGTACCTATACCCTGAACGGCCCCTGGGGCGCTCCATTCCTTGAATTCCTGACGGTTTACAGGGATGAAATGCCAACAGATCCTGCATCTGGTACAGCAACCCCAACCACAATTACTTGTGGCGAATCAGCAGAACTTTCTACTGTGGGTGGAAGCGGTACAACTTTTAAATGGTACACCGGCTCCTGTGGTGGCACTGAAATCTTTTCAAGCACCACTACATCAACCTTGACAGTCACACCAACTGTTACAACGACTTATTACGGTAGATGGGAAAATATAACGTGCTTCTCAAATTGTGTTACCCTTACTGTTACTGTAAATCCACCAGTTGCACCTATAATTGAACCAGTTGATCCAATTTGTTCGGGAACATCTGCAACCATCAGCACTGATTACGAAGGTGTACAAGAATGGTACAAGGATGGATGCGGTATAACCGGTGTTGTTACAAAAACCGGCTCATTCGATACCGGTCCGCTTACTGTAAGTACAACCTACTGGGTCAGAAAAGCTGCCATTGATGGCGGTTGTGGCGCCGGAGCATGCGCTTCAGTCACAGTCGTTGTTGAACCTATTCCTACTACTCCCACCGGTACCACTACATACGCTACTTGTATCGGTAGTACCGTTACCATGACAGTCACCGCGGACGCGGAAACACCGGGTACCCCTTACTGGTATCAAAACGGCTGCGGAACAGGTGCTGCTGTTGCATCGGGCACTACTTATGCATATACGCCTCCATCAGGCACAGCCACCTCAACTACATTCTATGTACGCAATGAAAGCGCTTACTGTAGCGGTTCATGTCTTACCATAACTGTTACCGTTTATCCGGTACCTAATCCTCTTACAGGCGCTACTGCAGACCCACAAGCAATTTGCAGCGGCAGTTCTACCCAATTACATGCAGAGGGTTATACTGCATCATTTGGCGCTACAGTAGAATGGTATGAAGGTTCCTGCACCGGAACACCCATTGGCGACGGTGTTGATCGAACAGTAACCCCAACCACAGTAACAACTACAACTACGTTCTACTATTATGCACGTACTGAAAATCCATCCTGTACAGCCCCGTCATGCGTTTCGGTTTCAGTAACCGTTTACCCGCTGCCGACGGCCCCGACCGTAACAGGAAACACATTGATTTGTACCGGTCAATCTGCTACCCTCACTGCAACAACAGCAGATGGTCCGTTTGATGGCGCTACCATTGAATGGTACACCGCAACTGGGGACCATCTTTCAGCACTTTCAGGTCAGATGACCCCGACTGTTACGCCAACGGTTACCACCGGGTACTATGCAAGATTCGAAAACCCGGGCTGCGAAGGCCCCAACAGCAATGTTGTAACCGTTACAGTGGCCTATGCTCCGACTACTCCAACCATCGTGGCCAGCGCAGTAGCCCCGGGCGTTATTGAGAATAATACTATTTGTAAAGGCACCACGATTCAACTGAATGTAACAGGTGGTGGCGCTACAGAACCTCCGGACCTGACACTCAACTGGTACAGAGGATTCAGCCCGTGTGCTGGTACTGCTAGCATAACTTATACTGGCCCTACTTTTACTGATATCCCTGCCGGCAATACCAATTACTATGCACAGTACTCGAACATGTGCGGTGTTTCGGGTTGTGCAACCCTGACCATTTGCGTCGACTCCATGCCTTCGGCTCCGACAAGCATAACACCGAGCGCTACGATTATCTGCGCCGGAACAAATGTTACACTGACGGCCAACGGCCTTCCCGGAGTAATTAAAAATCCGTGTCCTGGATGTCCGGAACAATTCATTAAGGCTACCATTTACTGGTATACCAATGAATGTGGTGTCGGAACGGCAATTGCTACCGGAACAACGATCACCGTATCGCCTACTTCCTCTACCAACTACTATGCACGGTATGAAAACGTTTGCGGCGCTAGTTCCTGCGCTTCGGCGACTATCACGGTGAACCGGGTTACCGATCCTGCGACCATTACTGCTCCCCATTCGATCTGCCTTGGTAACGAGACCACCCTTGAGGTTGGATTCCCGTTGTATCCGGCATATGGCACCATCAGATGGTACTCCAGCACAACGCCGTCAACCTGCGGAAGCGGTACCTTACTGACTGCCACCAGCACTTCGATCACCGTATCTCCGACCGTTACTACCTATTATTATGTACGTACAGAGAATACAAATGGCGGTGTGAACTGCTATTCAACTTGTACCGGTACGGTTGTTACAGTATTACCGCTCCCGACAACACCGACCTCGGCAAGCGCATCACCGGCAACTATTTGCTACGGAAGCACCACCACCCTTACCGCATTACCTGCAACAGGTGTTGGCACTTTCAAATGGTACTATACTTGCCCGGTTAGCGTAACACCGACCCCGCTGCCTTCAGGAACAACCCTGGTTGTCTCCCCGACAGGTACAACTACTTATTACGGTCGTTGGGAAACTGCAACCTGTGGAAATTCTGCATGTGTAAGCGTTACTGTTACGGTTGACATGCCGAACGTCATGACCGGCCCGATCACCGCTTCTAACAATCCTGTTTGCGCCGGCAGCTCCGTAACGCTCGAAGCCCATGGTACAGGTAATACCTTACGTTGGTACAGCGGTTCTGAACCATGTGGCGGAGAACTGTTGCAAACAGGTGGACCACTCACCGTAACCCCGGTAATTACCTCACGGTACTTTGCCCGTTACGAAGGAGGCGCCTGTCCGAATTCGGCTTGCGAATCTATTACCATTACCCTGTCGCCGGTCCCGACTACTCCGGTCATCACTACTCCGAGCACCACCATTTGCTTTGGTGGCAATATTACCCTGAATGCTCAGGCCGGACCTGCCGGTACCACCATTAAATGGTACAAGGGCGCTTGCGGCACTGATTATCAGGGAACCGGAACCTCGCTGACTGTTACACCAACCCTGGGTACCAATTTATTCTATGCCCAGATGGAGAGCGCTCCGTGTACAGCTTCAGCATGTGCTGTTGTAACCATTACGGCTTCAGCAAATCCTGCATTACCGACCAACGTTACTGAAAACCATAGCATTTGCTACGGTAACACCACCACGCTTTCCGCTTCAGGCCCGACTGGTACAACCATTGCCTGGTACACCGGTTCATGCGGCGGAACCCTGGTCAGCAGTGGCCCGGGCCCGGTTTACAGCATAACTGTATCACCGACCACCACAACCAAATACTATGTACGTACCGAAAGCGCAAGCTGCACTTCGTCTGAATGTCTGTCGGTAACTGTTAACGTTAACCCGTTGCCGATTGATCCCGTATCGATCGATGCAAGCGCTACCACCATCTGCTTCGGTAGCTCTGTAACTATGACTCCGCATACCCCAAGCAATGTTGGAGATGTTGCAAAATGGTACACGGGTTCAGATCCTTGCGGTGGAACGCTGATCGCTACTGTTACAGGTACTGGTTCCCTCACTGTTGCTCCGACGCTCACTACTTTATATTATGTGACCTGGAACAACGATTGCGGTGAATCGGAATGTGCTCAGATACTGATCACTGTTATCAACCCGCCGGTTGCTCCAACCGAAATAACTGCTACTGCAACAACCATCTGCAAAGATCATTCAACCACCATGACTGCCATCGGCGGTAGTGGCGCTACGATGAAGTGGTATCTGAACAGTTGTGGCGGAACGGCCATCGGAACGGGAACAACCTTAACGGTGACCCCGACAACCAAAGGCACCTATGTATATTATGCAAGATGGGAAAGCATACCTTGTGATCCGTCTGCATGCAAAACGATAACAATCACGGTTAATGACGTCGATCCTATCCCGACCATCACCACCACCCCGATGACCGTATGTGTAACCAATGTAAATGTAACCCTGAATGCAACACAGGGCGCAGGCAGCATTGGTACGCTGAAATGGTACAAGGGTACCTGCAGCGGAACGGCTGTTGGAACAGGTCCTTCTCTGAATGTGACATCTGCTATCTGCACTCAGACTACTACCTTCTTCGTACGCAGCGAAAATGATTGTGGCCCATCTGGCTGTGCTCAAATTACTGTTACGGTTGATCAAATTCCAGCAGCTCCTACAACTGTTGGAGGTCCGGGAACCATGTGCTCCGGTACGTTGGTACATCTGACCGCATCAGCAGCTCCTGCTGGAACTGTAACGAAGTGGTATACTGGTAGCTGTGGTGGAGTTTATATCAATACGGGATCGGATATTACCGTTTCGCCGACCAACCTGACTAATGAAAACCAAACCATAAACTACTATGCACGGAATGAAAACACCTGTGCATCGGCATGTAACACGGTTACTATAATTGTTTATCCGAAAAATGTTGCACCTACCTCGGTTTATGCATCACCATCACTTATCTGTAATGGTAATCCTTCAGTATTACATGCAGAAGGCGGAAGTGGTGTACAGTTGAAATGGTACACAGGTTCAGAACCCTGCGGCGGAACCTTCCTGAGTTCGTCACCAACTGTAACCGTATATCCTGTATTAACTTCAAGATACTTTGTGAGGTATGAAGGCGGATTATGTCCTGCTTCTGATTGCAAAGATGTTTTAGTTACCGTAAACGATGTACCGCAAACTCCGACTTCAATCAGCCAACCGGTTACAATTTGTGCTGGTGGTGAAACTACCTTATCGGCTACGTACATTACCGGTACTGGTGTTTCGTTGAAGTGGTATAAGAATGAATGTGGCGGTACCCTTAACTATATGGGTGAGGGTAATACCTTGGTTGTTTCACCTACTGAGACAACTATTTATTATGCCAGAACCGAAGCAGCAAGTTGTAATTCTTCAGAGTGTCTGTCGGTTACTGTAACAGTCAATAAAGCCGGAACAATTGCTACCGTTTCACCGAATACGGCTATTTGTTATGGCAATGAAACTACTTTGTATGCTACCACTTCAGGAGGTATAAATAATACCATTAACTGGTACACCGGATCATGCGGCGGTACCTTCATTCAGACTGGTAGCCCATTGGTAGTTTCTCCGACTGTAAACACCACCTATTATGTACGTTCTGAAGCTACCGGATGTACTCCATCGGCTTGTGCTTCAGTAACTGTAACGATCAATCCGTTACCGACACCTCCGACCGGAATCGTTGCCACGCTCAATCCGGTATGCAACGGAACCTATACAACCCTCTCGGTTGTTGGCGGAAGTGGAGACTATGTATCATGGTATAATGGATCATCCGCTTGCGGTGGAATCTTTATCTCAACAAGTACCCTTTCACTGTCTGTTGCCCCGACGATCACCACGATCTACTGGGCAAGATGGGAAAATGGATGCGGTGTAACCGGTTGTGCTTCGATTACAATCACAGTTTCGGATGTACCGCAGATCCCGACTACCATCAGTGGTCCTGTTACAATTTGTAACGGTTCTTCAACAACCCTCACGGCTAGTTATGTTGCCGGCGCCGGTATCGCACTGTACTGGTACGATCACGCTCCGACACCGACCTCTGTGCCATTCGCTACAGGCGGAACGGTGGTTGTTGCCCCGACTGCTACAAAGACGTACTATGCACGTACTGAAAGCGCAGGATGTACCCCGTCAGCATGCAAGACTGTAACTGTAACAGTTTCAGATGTACCGACCACACCGACTTCAATCAGCGGTCCGGTAACCATCTGCACAGGTACATCTACAACCCTGACTGCGACCTATAACACAGGTGCCGGAATATCACTGAAGTGGTATCTTGGCGAATGCGGTGGAACGTCAATCGCAACAGGCGCTACCTATACCGTTCCTACTTCACTGTCGGCAGGTACCTATGTGTATTATGCACGTACCGAAAGCACCAATTGCACACCGTCGAACTGTCTGTCGGTGACTGTAACTGTAATTCCTGCTGCTACCAACCTGACGTCAATCAGCAAGTCACCGAGCGAACCAGTATGCGAAGGCACACCAGTTACACTGACTGCTAATGGCGGCAGCTTCACTACCGGCGCTGTACTGAAGTGGTACACCGGTGGTTGTGGCGGAACTTTGATCGGTACCAGCACCAGTACCAGAACACTTACGGTAAATCCGTCTGTGACAACAACCTACTATGCACGTTTTGAAAACGTAGCTTGTGTTGGCGCTTGCGTATCAGTAACTGTAAGCATCAAGCCGTTACCGACTGCTCCGACCTCGTTGTTGGCCAACCCGAACCCGGTTTGCGTTGGACATTCAACAACCATCCAGGCTGTGGGCGGAAGCGGTACAACTTTGAACTGGTATAGCGGTTCCATCCCATGTGCTGATCCGCTGGTTGCTACCGGTACCACCATCACGGTGTTCCCGCAGATCAATCCTACCCAGTATTCAGCACACTGGATCAACGAGTGCGGTGCATCAGCCTGTGCTGTTGTGAATGTTTACATCGATCCGTTGCCTGTTGCTCCAACCTCTATTACACCTTCAGCAACTGAAGTTTGCGTGGGCACTTCCGTGACCATGACAGCAAACGGCGGTAGCGGAACGGTAGTGAAATGGTATCTCAACGGTTGCGGTACAGGTACCGCTGTCGGAACCGGTCCGGTTCTTACGGTAACACCTGCTGCCGGTACTTATACCTATTATGCACGTTGGGAAAACGCTTGTGAACCTTCGACTTGTGCCGAGATCACAATTACCGTTTACCCGATCCCGACTGCTCCTGTCATCAATGCTTCTGTTAACCCGACCTGTGCCGGTGGTCTGACCACCCTCACTGCGGTTGGTGGCGGCGGTACCGGTTCTACCATTAAATGGTATGCCGGAACCTGTGGCGGAACAGCTATTGCAAGCGGAGTTACCACGTTGAACGTTTCTCCGACTGCGACAACTACCTACTTTGCACGTTATGAAAATAGCGCCTGCATGTCAGAGTGCGCTTCAAAGACCATCACGGTTTATGCAGTACCTGTAGCCCCGACATCTGCCTCGGCAAGTCCGAATAAAGTGTGCTACGGTTCAACAACAGTGCTAACAGCAACCGGCGGAAGTGGCGAAACTCTGAAGTGGTATCGCGGAACCTGCGGTGGCATCTTCGTTGGAGAAGGTAATAATCTTACCGTAACCCCGACAGCTACAGCCACTTATTATGCTCGTTGGGAAAATCCTGCCTGCCAGTCAACCTGTGCCATGGTTACCGTACAGGTAGTACTGAGCCCGATTGCCCCGACTGCAGCCAATGTAAGCGCAGCTGAAATTTGCGAAGGCACCTCTGTACAGTTAACAGCTGTTGGCGGAGCAAATGGCACTGCGAAATGGTATGCAGGTGGTTGCGGAACAGAAAACGGCGGAACCTTCGTCGGAAACGGCGTTGGATCCAATGCTGCTTTGACGATCGCCCCGACGGTTGGAACCACGGTGTATTATGTACGTTATGAGAATCCGCCGTGTGATCCATCAGCATGTGCATCGGTATCTGTTAAAACCTATGCAATTCCTGTAGCACCGACCTCGATCACAGCTAATCCTCCGGTAGTGGGTGTTGGTCTAACAACCACACTGACCGCTAATGGCGGAAGCGGTGAAACCGTGAAATGGTATACCGGATCATGCGGTGGTCAGTATATCGGATCGGGTAACCCGATAACCGTAACAATTACTACCACGACTACTTTCTACGCACAGTGGACCAACCCGGTATGTTCTTCAGGTTGTGTTTCTGTGACAGTAAGTACGCAGACACTTGCACTCAGTGGTGTTGTGAAGTATAACAATCAGTACAATGTTGCTTTGAACGGTGTACATATTGCACTGAAACAAGGCTCGTCAACGATTGCTACCGACATAACTTCAACAGAGATTGTAGGTGGTATCCCGACACCGGGTTACTATAGCTTCACCGGTCTGATTCCGGGAACTTATACCCTGGATGTGACCTACAGTGGAACATGGGGTGGTGTCAATGCTACCGACGCTCTTGTAATTGAACAACATGACGCCGGTCAGCTCACCCTGCAGTACCTTTACTTAACTGCCGGTGATGTTGATGCTATTCCGCCTGTTAACTCAATCGACGCCCTCTGGGTCAAGATGCGTACCGTTGCAATGGTTAACTACTTCCCGGCAGGTGACTGGGTCTTCGGAACCACCACATCGGGATCGTTACCGGCAATCAATCTCACTGCAACACAAACCTTCAACTTTGTTGGATTGTGTACCGGTGATGTCAATGGATCCTACATCCCGTCGGGCACCAAGGAAGCTTCGTTCATCTCCTTCATGGATGATGGAATACGCTACGTGAAACCGGGTGAAACCTTCACCTATGATATCGTGGCAGATAAGAATGCTGAAGTTGGCGCTATGACCCTGTTTATGAACTACGATGAAAACCTCGTTGAAGTAGAAAATGTCAGCTCTGCACTGGGTGAAGTACAGTCGAAGATTGATGGCAACAACATCGGTGTTGCATGGTCCTCGATTAACCCGGCTAATGTTGACGCTACCACACCGGTTATTACTTTGACCATGAAGGCCAAGGGAACAATCGAAGAACCGAAACAGGTATTCACCGTGAACGGCGGAAGCGAATTTGCAAACGGTAAAGCTATCAGGCTTGATAATCTGAACCTTAAGATGGCTAAACTTGCCACTGCAACCCATTCGTTCTCGCTGAACAACTACCCGAACCCGTTCAATAGCAGCACGAAAATTGTTTACACTTTACCTGAAAAGGCTCACGTCACACTGATCATCACCAACCTTTACGGTGAAGTGTTACGTACGGTTGTAAACGGCGATGTAAGTGCCGGCGCTCACGAGGTAACGGTAAATGCTTCCGATCTTAACCTCTCAACTGGTGTTTATCTCTACAAGATTGAAGTTAATGGCGAAACCAACAACTTCAGTCAGGTGAATAAAATGATCTTCACCAGATAATTACTGAACTAATAAGAAGGCAACATGACTTCGGTCAGTTGCCTTCTTATTATTGTTTAATGAAGTAACCAATTAACATTAAATTAAACACTTCGAATATTGAGAATCGGTTAATGAAAAGATTAATAGCACTCTTTTTATTTACAAATTTCAGTATTTATGTTTCAGCGCAAATTGCCATGTTGTCTATTGAGAACATGGCTGTTTGCGCTGAACAGGAAGTGTTGATTCCTGTTAAGGGATCCCAAATAAATAACCTTGCCGCACTCTCTTTGCACATTTCCTATGATACCATCAACCTCCGTTTTATAGGGGTGACGAATATCACACCGCAGCTCACAGAACTGCAATTTGGCCTGAACATGAACCCCGACCCGAATATCGGAGTTGCATGGAGCAGCCTCAATCCTGTACAATTTTCTGATAATAAGCTTTTTGATCTGAAATTTTATTTAAAATCATTATACAGCCCGGTTACTTTTTTACCGACCTGCCAATTGGCTGACCTTTCACTGCAATCGATTGAAGCGGTTTACAGCAATGGCGGAGTGACGAACAACGCTCCGGTTATCCTTAATCAACCTGACAATCGGAAAACGGTCGTCGGAGGAACGGTAGCTTTTGATATGGAAGCCACCTGTGAACAGTTTCAATGGCAGGAAAGCCGGGATGGAGGAACCACCTGGGAGACCCTGCAAGAGAACTCAATTTATACAGGGGTTACTACGGCTCAGCTATCAATTCATAACGTTGCGCAAAGTTTCAATGGCTATTTGTACCGTTGTAATGTTGTTAACGGAAATTGTTTACTAAACTCAGAGGATGCCTTGTTGACCGTTGAAGCCTCCAATGGGTTAAATGATCCTGAAGAAAGTTTTCTTAATACCATTAAAATAATTCCAAATCCGGTTATTTCCATGGCCGGGATTCAATTTAAAGCTAACAGGACAGGCAAATTTTCATGGATATTGATGGACTGTCTGGGCAACTCAATCGAGAAACGGGAATCTGATATTATACATACGGGTGTACAGAATTTATCTTTTGATCTGTCATACCTGAAACCCGGAATTTATTTCTACCGGAGCGCATTCGTTACATCGGATGGAACCTACGGTACAACCGGGAAATTTATCAAACGCGCTGAATGAAATAAATAAACAACATATAAATCTATATTTTAAATATTAACTCTTTATAGAACAGTTATGAAAAAGAAATTTACGCTGATATACTTAATGGTTTTGCTTTTCGGAGCAATATCTTATGGCCAGTCGGCGACAGCAACCCTAGCTACAGTTACGGGTACCCCGGGTAATCAGGTTATTGTACCCATTACCGTGACCGATTTTAACAATGTAGGCGCAATAACTTTAAAGATTCATTTTACGAAAGGTGTTTTAAGTTATGCCAATATCATCAACGCTTTTCCTGGTTTCACACCCCTGATAGGATTTACCGACACCACAGTCAGTTTGGTTTGGTCTTCGTTAACACCTCTGACCATTCCAAATAATGTACTTGCGGAGCTGGTATTTCAATATTATGGTACTCCTACAGCGCTTACTTTTTTTGGATGTGCTGTTGCAACTGGTACACCGCCTGTGAATATTCCGGTGGCCTATACCAACGGAGCAATCAATCCGGATCAGACTTTAGCAAACCAGGCTCAGATCGGTACCAAAACAGCAGCGGCCTATGCTGCTACGGTAGCCGTCCCACTCTACTATCCCGCATTCAACGATTTAGCAGGTTCACTAACACAGAAGGTCCAGTTTGATCCGACAAAGCTTACTTTCCAGAGCTTGGTCGCAAAAGGAAATTTTGCCGGAGCGCTGGCAAGCTCCCTGAATGGCGTTGTAACTATTGCCTGGTCAAGCCTGACCGGTGTGAACATCGGAACACCGGGTGACACGCTGGTATTGAACTTTCAGTATCATGCAAGTGGTGATGTTCCTTTAAACTTTGCTCCCGGTAGTTTGATAACCACAACAGGTAGCGTCAACATTCCGGTCAGTTATTTTGGAGGAACAATTATTGCCCCCTTGCCAAGCGGAAATGCCACATTGGGTTCTTTTACTTCCTGCCAGGGAGATATCATTGAAGTTCCACTAACATTTTCCGGTTTCCCGGCCAATGTATCATCCTTTTCTCTGAATATCAATTATCAGATGCCAAAACTTTCATTTATCGAGGTATTGGATATCAACCCTGTTGGAAGCCTGACCTTCAATCAGACGGGAAATAACCTTTCCTTCGCATGGACCGATTTATCAGGCCAGGATATTAACGGAACCTTTTTAAAACTGAGGTTCCGTTATAACGGAGTCGGAACTGCCGCCATTACATTCGGACCGGGATGTACGTTTACCGTACTTCCGTCGAACCCTGTTTTGGTAACTTACGGTAACGGTGTTGTTACTCCTGCGCTTGCTGTAGGAAATAATGTACATATTGGTTATAAACAGGCTGTAAGTGGTGATGTGGTTCAGGTTCCGATAACTTTCGACAACCTGCCTACCGATATCGGCGCTGTAACCCTGTATGCAACTTTTGATAATACCAGTCTGAGTTATGTCGGCGCGCCGGTAAATCCTTTCGGAGCGCTGATCTATTCAACCGGAAATACCGTTGCAATTTCATGGGCCAGCATTACGCCGACCAACATCAACGGAACATTTGCCGAACTTGCTTTTGAATATAACAGCACGGGCGCAGGATGCGGTGCGCCGATAACCTTCGCCGACGGTTGTGAAATTGCCAATGTCAATCAACAGATACAGTGCATGAATTATCATAACGGCGGCGTCAACATGATGTTTAAGATCAGTGGTATTTTAAAATACGATGGCCCACCTAACTTTGCTGCCCTTCCACTTTCGAATTTCGAAGTTTACCTGAGTACTTCTCCCGAACCTGTAGCACCTGCTACTACTCCGTTAGCCGTTCGGGTTGATACCACTATCACCGATGCCAACGGTTATTTTGAATTCTGGGCGCTTAATGGTACCTATTATATCTATGGCGGACAAACCATTGCATGGGCTGGTGTCGGTCCCCCGGATGTGACCAACTTAAGAAGATATATTGCCGGTTTGTCCAATACTATAGGAACTGACGTTCTCAGACAAAAGGGCATGGATATCAATCAGGATGGAATAATCGATCCCAGTGATGTGACTCCTTTGAGAAGGAGAATTGCCAACCTGACACCCAACCCCAACTATCTTGCCCCGGATTGGTTTTACCAGAATCCATCTGTTACAGTAGATTGTGCCAATATGGGAAACCAGGATGTTTATGGTATTTGCTCAGGAGATGCCAACGGTTCTTATCCTGATCCGAATCTCTAAGAACAACGTCGATAGCACCTTTAACGAACTTAATAATCCAGACATATGAAAAATATATATTTATCCTCAGTTAAGAAATTGCTGGTCTTACTTATGCTTATCAGCAGTTTGGGAGTGACTGCACAAACTTCGGTTACCATACAGCCCGACCGCATAGGTTGTGTTGGGGATACCATTCATATTCCGATCCATGTTACAGGTACCAATGTGTACAATATGGCGTTTTATATTACCTATGACCATAGTGTATTATCACAGGTGGGGCCTCTTTACTATACCTCGGTTCACCCCTCGATGGTTGTGACTTATAACCCAACTTTTAATGCAACTACCCTGGGATGTTTTCTCGATGTTAATGGTATTACAGGCCTCAATCTGAATAATGATAAAGTGATTGACCTTGTTTTTACGGTTGGTTCTGTTGGTTCAACAACCCTGCATATTCGGAAAAGTCCTGATACAAATCCTGTTTCCGGGATCTGGGATGATCTTGGCGCACCGATTTTACCGGTGACATATATCGATAATATTGTAACGGGAACCAACTTCCTGCCTGCCAGTGTAACCATTGCCTCCAACCCGGTAATGCCAATATGTCCGGGAAGCACGGTAACCTTCACTGCTACTCCGGTTAACGGCGGGACAAATCCTGCCTTCCAATGGAAAAATATGAATATTGACATACCGGGAGCTACCAATGCAACTTATATAACCAACACCTTACTCAGGAATGACCAGATCACCTGTGTGATGACCTCTTCCTATCCTTGTGCCACAGGTTCTCCGGCGACTTCAAATGTTATTACGGTGACCTTCCCTTATGCTGATTTTATTGCAGGAATTGCCGGTACTGACCAGGCAATCTGTTATAATACCATTCCTGATCCCTTACACGCAGACGATCCTATAGGTGGTATTGCCCCCTATAGCCTGCAATGGGAAAGCAGTACGGATGGAATTCTTTGGAGTCCGATATTTGGTGAAACTAATAATATTTACGCACCGCCTGCTCTTAGCCAGACGATGATGTACAGGCAAATGCAGAGTTACACAGGCATCTGTGGTACTGAAACGGTATATACCAATGTCGTAACTATTCAGGTTTATCCCCAGTTCGTGGCAGGAAGCATTGCTTCGAGCCAGACCCGATGCTATGGCGCAGTTCCTGATCCGCTGATTGGCATTCCTCCTGTCGGTGGTAAAACGCCTTATACCTATCAGTGGCAGAAATCAACAGACGGGATCCTGTTCAGCGATATTTATGGTGCTACAGATCTGAATTATGCCCCCCCGGCACTGAATCAGACTACCTATTATCAGATGTTGCAAACATCCTCAGCTGGTTGCGGAACGGTGGTTACGAATATGTTGACCATTACCATTCACGATCAATTGATCGCAGGTGATGCAACCCCGCCGCAGACGATCTGCAATGGTGGCACCCCTGGAATGCTTTCGATTATCAATACGACAGGCGGCAGTGGTTTATTCACTTACCAGTGGCAGGATTCGCCGGATGGAGTGGTCTGGAGTAATATACCCGGAGCAACGGATAATACGTACACCTTCACCACACCGTTAACTATGACAATGCATTACCAGGCTGAAATTACGGACACCTATTGCGGAACCAATCCGCTGACAGTGGAAGTTACCAACCCGGTTATCATAACAGTGTATGATCCATTGATCGCGGGCGATGCTACCCCGCCGCA
>Ga0116171_10000961_pt1 | contig 29688 bp, 25 predicted proteins | sample AD_JPNHW2_MetaG_FD_89798 | JGI IMG/M metagenome (GOLD analysis project Ga0116171, IMG submission 89798) | Active sludge microbial communities of municipal wastewater-treating anaerobic digesters from Japan - AD_JPNHW2_MetaG | ecosystem: Engineered > Bioreactor > Anaerobic > Digestate | place...
AGCGCGTCAATCGCGCGGGAGAGGCTGGTGAGGTCGGACTTCTGGGTGCGGAAGTTCTCGCTGTAGCCCTCCAGCGCGGTAACGAGGGAGCCAAAGTCCGAAAGCTGTTCAAAAACGTAGTCCGGGTTGATAAACAGACTGAAACGGTCAACCCCCTCTGCAGAAAACGCGCTTCCCATCTGCTTGAACGCCCCGACAAGTTTGGCGTACCGGGAAATGCCCTTGGGGTCGCGTGAATCCAGCGCAAAATCCGGGTTGACCGTCAGCGCGAAATAGATGCCGTGGGATTTCTCCTGCACGTCACGCGCGGGGATGGTATTCCCGTTTTCCAACAAGCTGAGCGTGCCGGCGTTTATCGGAACTGCCAGGCCGACAGGCAGATTATCGGGTTTTATTTCAGCCCGGATAAGCGGAAACTCACGCGTATCGATGTTGAGGATTTCCAGCATGGGTGAGGCTTGCCCGGGGTAGGAGGCGTTGGCCGGCAGGGCGGGCTGCAATACCAGCAGGAAGAAAACCAGGGCGCAGTAGCAGCGCCTTAAAAATCCGCGCGGGAGCAGTCCTCCGCGATGTTCCGCCGCGTGGTAAGCCGCCCCCGGTGGAGAAAGGGCAGGTAAGCTCATGTTCCTAATTCGTTTCCTGCCTGGGCAGCTCCTGGCTTCCGGCGGGCAGGACGCGCGCTTTGTCCTTCACTTCGCGGAAAGCCAACGCGCGGGCGCTCAGGTCGAAGGCGTTTAAGATGCTCATCCCTGCCAGCCCCAGCGGAAGAAGGATAAGCCAAAGCAGGCCGGTGAGTAATCCGGCGGCTATCGGCCAGGCGCTGCCCGGGGAGCGCAGCGCCAGAATCAGCGGGAGCGCGGCGGCCAGCATGGGAATGCTCATCAGCAGACCTGTGACAAGGCGGACGACGCCCAGGAGCAGGTGCAGCACCAGCAGCGGGCCGATGTTTTGCATCGTCACATCCCAGGCGCGGGAGAGCGCTTCCACCACGCCCAGGTTTTCATCCACCAGGGCAATACAGGCATTGTGCACCAAAACGCTTGCTCCCCATCCGACCGGAATGAGCAGGATGAAGAAGGGAATCAGACAGCACAGCCCGATGCCCAGGGTGCCGATGATAAAAATGATGGTCGGCATTGCCAGTAAGCCGGCCAGTATCGCGCCGGCGCAGACTACCAGGAGGCGCAGCAAGACCAGGCGCCAGTAGTACGGCTTCAGGGCCCGGTGAACCTCGCTGAACTTAAGACCTCTGCGCCCCGGCTCGTCAGCCAAAGCGGAGCCTTTGATAACCCCGGCCAGGCCGTACTCGCGCACAAAAAACAGGATAAGACTGATAAACAGGACTGCCGCAACAGCAGCGCCTGCGATCAGAAACCAGGCAAAGGGCGGCAGGCTGCGATAGAATTCGCTCACGCGCTCGAAAACAGACGGGAAACCCCGGTTGTTCTGCCAAAACTGCTGAATGCGATCCTGAGATGAAAAGCGATAGGATAAGCCCTGACCGCTGCCGATGGCCGAACCTGCCAGCAGGCCAAACAGCCACAGGATTTTATGCTTCCAGATGATGTTCCAGGCTTTTTTCAGGATTTCTGCGTAATCCATAGGTCCTCACTCATTTCGGGATTATTCCCATTCAATAGTGGCTGGCGGTTTGCTGGTGATATCATACACCACCCGGTTCACCCGCGGAACCTCATTAACAATCCGGATGGCTGCCCGCGCGAGCAGCTCGTACGGCAGGCGCGCCCAATCCGCGGTCATAAAATCCGTGGTAGTAACCGCGCGCAGAGCAACGACTTCATGATAACTGCGTTGGTCGCCCATCACGCCGACCGAACGGACGGGCAGCAGCACGGCAAATGCCTGGGAACTGCCGGAAGGCAGCCCTTGTGCGTTTTCCGCCGCGGTCAGCAGCCCTTCCCGTTCAAGTTCGGAGGTGAAAATCGCGTCCGCGCGGCGCAGGGTGTCCAGGCGCTCCGGCGTAATTTCGCCCAGGCAGCGTACCGCCAAACCCGGGCCCGGGAACGGCTGGCGCCAGACCAGCGAGCGCGGCAAACCAAGGGCTTCGCCCACCGCCCGCACTTCGTCCTTAAACAAGAGCCGCAAGGGTTCAATCAGCGCGAACTTCATATCCTTGGGCAGCGCGCCAACGTTGTGGTGGCTTTTGATGCGCTCTGCCTGGGAGGCGCCGATGCCCTGTGATTCCACCACGTCCGGGTAAATGGTGCCCTGTACCAAAAACCTGGGGCTGCCGACTTCCCGGGCGAAGGCTTCGAACTCGCGGATGAATGCTTCCCCGATAATCCTGCGTTTTTGTTCCGGGTCGGTCGCGCCGCGCAGTTTGGAAAGGAAACGCTCCGACGCGTCCACGATACGCAGAGGCTCACCGGGGAGGCTGGAAAAGGCTTGTTCCACCTGTTCGCGTTCCCCCAGGCGCAGCAGGCCGGTATCCACAAAGACGCTGTGCACATTCCCGCCCAGCGCGGCGCGCGTCAGCGCGGTCGCCACGCTCGAATCCACCCCGCCGCTGACTGCTGATAGCACTTGTTTGCCGCCTGCCTGCTCGCGAATCCGGGCGATACTTTGCTGGATAATCGATTCCGGGGCCCAAGTCGCGGCGCAGGCGCAGATTTCGAGTACAAAACGGCGCAAAATCTCAGTGCCGAGCGGGGTGTGGCGCACTTCCGGGTGGAATTGCAGCCCGAATAAGCGCCGCGAAGGGTCGCCGGCGGCAGCAATCGGGCAGTTAACTGAACTTGCCAGCGCTTCCCAACCCGTGGGCAGGCGCGTGACCTGGTCCCCATGCGACATCCAGGCCGTCTGGCTGCTTCCTGGCAGGAGCGGGTTATTTTTCAGAACGCGGATTTCAGCAAGCCCGTACTCATGTTCGCCGGCGCGGCGAACCTCCCCGCCAAGCGCGAGCGCGAGCGCCTGCATGCCGTAGCAGATGCCCAGGATGGGCAGATGGCTCCCCAGCAGCGCAGCAGGCAGGCCCGGCGCGCCTTGTTCATAAGACGACATCGGACCACCTGAAAGGATAAAACCGCGGGTTTCCGGGTCCGCCTGCCCAAGTTTGGGGTCATTCCAGGCCAGGATTTCGCTGTAGACCTGGGCTTCGCGCACGCGCCGGGCAATCAGCTGCGTGTATTGCGAGCCGTAGTCAACGATGATGATTTTATCGGTCATTTCCTGGGCTGCCGGGTTAATCCGCGAAGACTATCTTGCCCGCGTCCATCGATGTGATGGTCACTAGCGAATGGATGGGGATATTCAGGTACGAAAGCAAGCGGCGCCCGCCTTCGAAGGACTTTTCAATCAGCGTGCCGATGCCCACCACCTGCGCGCCGGCCACCTGCGCCAGGCGCACCAACCCGGCGATGGTCGCGCCGGACGCGAGGAAGTCGTCAATAATCAGGATGTGTTCCTCTCTGCCGAGATACTCGGGGGAGACAATCAATTCGACGTTGTTGCCTTTGGTGTGCGAGGGCGCAACGGTCAGGTAAACCTCGTTGGGCATGGTAATTGGCTTGGTTTTGCGGGCATAAACAACCGGAAGGTGCAGATATTTGCCGGTCATTAACGCGGGGGCGATGCCAGAAATTTCGGCGGTAAGCACCTTTTCAGCGCCAAGGCCGGCAAACAGGCGCGCAAATTCCGCTCCGCATGCGTCCATCAAGAGCGGGTCCACCTGGTGGTTGATAAAACGGTCCACCTTGAGGATGCCTGAGCCAAGATTTTTTCCATCTTGTAAGATTCTTTGTTTCAAAAGTTCCATGTTCGAGCTCCTTGCGCTTGTGGTTGGCGGGCATTCAAGCCGGTAAAACGGGCTTCTGAGCGCTTCTGCGGTCGAATCACACAGGATGGAAGGTAAAACCAGTTCCGGGGAACGCCCGCTCAATCTTTTTGATGCAGCAGGTCCCCCTGGGAAACGGTCACAGCTTTCCCGCCGATATACACCCGGTCGCTTCCCAGGCGCACCCAGACTTCTCCGCCGCGCGCGGAAGCCTGATAGGCGAAGAATTTGGTCTTGTGGGTGCGTTCGGCGTAATACGGAGCCAACGTGCAGTGCGCCATGCCGGTAACCGGGTCTTCCGGGATTCCGGTGAGCGGCGAGAAAAAGCGGGAGACAAAATCGTATTTTTCCTTGCAGGGGGCGGTAATAATCACATCCGGATAGGGGAGGGAGGCAATTTTTTTGAAATCCGGCACAAAATTACGCACTGCTTCGGCGTTTTCCAGCTCCGCGAGGATGACCTGGTTTTTATAGACGGCCGATGCGATAGGTTTCTGGTCCAGAACCTCGCTCAATTGGGCGGAGACCTGCGCGGGGCTCGGGTCCCGCCGGGGCATATCCAGTTCGATGGTACCGCGTAAGAAGCTGGCGGTGATTATTCCGCTCTGAGTCTGGAATTTGATGGTCTCATCAGGTTCATAAAAGCCAAATTCATACAGGATATGCGCGCTTGCCAGGGTGGCGTGACCGCACAAGTCCACCTCGGTCTTGGGCGTGAACCAGCGCAGATAGTAGCCTTCGCCTTTGGGAACGAGGAACGCGGTTTCAGAAAGTGCCATTTCAGCGGCCACGTTCTGCATCCATTCCACGCTGCGCGGGGCTTGCAAGAGACAGACGGCGGCAGGGTTTCCCCGGAAGGGTTCAACTGCGAAAGCATCAACATGATAGACGGGTATCTTCATGGCGAACTCCTCATTTCTGGATGTTCTGATTCTATCTTAATTATAAGCGTAGCAAGTTCTTTTTCAGTGGGGAAATGAGTGAAAATGGCATTCTTCCCTGCGTTTTTTCAATTAATCCCTGGCAAGACTGCCGGAAAACAGCGAGCTTGTATTCCCTTGAGCGCCTGTTTGGGAAACAGGTATAATGCCCGTATGAAGATTTTACGGAATATGAGTTTCCTGCTGCTTGTTCCCGCGCTGCTGAGCGGGTTTTTGCCGGCAGGCACAGCGCGGGCAGCTTCCGCTGAAACAGACGGCAGCTATTACGACCTGCCGCTCTGTCTGCCCGGCTTCTATCCAAGCGCGCCGGATGACTGCCTGGCCCTGGGCGCTTCCCAATCGGTGAAAAACCTGGCCGATGAAGGCATCCCTGACATCCTGGAAGAACTGCCCGCGGCTTCGCCGGATTATTCTCTGACTGAGCTGCCTGTATCGGTGGCGAAAATCGTGGCGGGTACTTCCGAAGCCGTGCCGGTCTATGCCAGTCTGGATGAAGCCCGCAACGGCGGAACGCCGCTGCGCACCCTGGCTGCCGGTCCGATGCGTTATGTCTCGATGGTCAATCAGGTGTCCGACGGCGGGCGCATTCTCGTACAATTGGAAAGTGGAGAGTGGATGCAAGCCCAGCCTATCTATTCCTGGACGCGCTTCCAGGGGCTGCGGTTTTCCCGAACGCCCAGGAACGACTTCGGCTGGATTGTGAACGACGCGGAATCTTACACCGCGCCTGGCTACGCTTCCCCCAAGACGGGCAAGGTGCATGCCAAATATGAAGTGATCCAAATCTACCAGGTGGCGGAAGCAGATGGCTACGAGTGGTACCGCATCAATCAGGTTGAATGGGTTTCTTCGCATAAATCCCGCCGGATGGTGGTGGATACTACCCGACCGGAAGGCGTTACCGGCGATCGCTGGATTCATATCGACCTGGGCAACTTCACGCTCTCGGTGTATGAGGGCGGGGAGCTGGTTTTCGCCAGCCTGATTGCCAGCGGACTGCCGCCTTTTTACACCCAACCCGGAACCTTTCAGATCTATAAGATGTACGAGACCGTGACGATGCAGGATGCCTATGAGGCGGACCGCTCGGATTTTTACCACCTGCAGGCCGTGCCCTGGGCGATGTTCTATGACCGCAACACAGCCATCCACGGCGTTTACTGGCCGGTGGTGCTCGGGTACAACCAGTCCCACGGCTGCGTGAACATGTCCCCCGGGGACGCGAATTGGGTTTACCATTGGGCAAAGGTCGGCGATTGGGTCTACGTGAACGACCCGAGCGGAAAAACCCCGACGGACCCGGCTTTCTATGGCGGCGTCAGCACCGGACCGTAAGCACGGCAAACCTCCCGCATTAAGCTTAAAAGCAAACACGACCGTCCACGCGGTCGTGTTTTTTTATTTTTCTTTCTGTGCTCAGAACCGATAAATCCGGCTGTATTTCGCGTTCAGATAGCGCAGATATGGTTCCGGGTCGATGGGTCCGCCGGTGATTTTTCGCACCAGGTCTTGAGGGTCATAGCGCGAGGCATGCTGGTGCACGTTCTCCCGCAGCCAGGCGAGAATTTGACTGAAGTCGCCTGCGGACATTGCCCCTGGGATTTCAGGATTCGCCGCGACCATCTTTTCCCATAATTGCGCGGAAATGAGGTTCCCCAGGGCATAGGTAGGGAAGTATCCGACCAAGCCGCTGGACCAGTGCACGTCCTGCAGAACGCCGGTGGTATCGTCCGCCGGAGTGATTCCCAGGTATTCCTGCATGCGGGTGTTCCAGATTTCCGGCAGGTCGCGCGCGCGCAGGCTGCCTTCCAGCAAGCCGGTTTCAATTTCAAAACGCAGCATGATGTGCATGTTGTAGGTTGCTTCGTCAGCTTCCACGCGAATAAGGGAAGGTTCCACCCGGTTTATTCCGCGGTAGAACTGCTCGAGCGAGACGTTGCCCAGGTGCTGCGGGAAGAGCATTTGCATGACCGGGAAAACGAAACGGCAGAACTCCTGTGACCGACCAACCAAATTCTCCCACAGGCGTGACTGGGATTCGTGCATCGCTAATGAAGCCGCTCCGTCCAGGCTGGTTTCGCGGTACCTGGGCGAGTAACCCTGGTCGTAGAGCGCGTGGCCGGTTTCGTGCATGGTGCTGAAGAGGGCAGACATGCCGTCCATGTCCAGGAAGCGCGTGGTGATGCGCACGTCCCCATGTCCAAAGCTGGTGGTAAAGGGGTGCGGAGCCAGGTCCAGCCTGCCGCGCTCCCAATCGTAGCCGAAGCGCCCGGCGAGGAAGCTGCTGATTTTGCGCTGCTCCTCGAAAGGATAATGCTGCTTGACGAAGCTGTTGTCGACCTGTTCGGATTCAGAGATGGCGCGCAGCAGTTCCACCTGGCGCGGACGCAAGGCGGAAAATATCGCGCGGACGTCGGCGGTCTTCATGCCGGGTTCGTATTCGTCCAGCAGCGGGTCGTAAGGATGCTCGTACGGTTGGAAGAGCTCGGCCTGCTGCCGCCGCAAGTCAAAAATGTGGGTCAGGTGCGGTTCAAAGCTGGCGAAATCGTTTTCGGCGCGGGCCTTCACCCAGGCTTCATGCGCTGCTGAAGTCGCCAGGACAAATTCGATGATTTTTTCGCGCGGTATGTGCGCGTTACGGTCGTAGTAGCGTTTTGCCACCTTGATTTCGCGGGCAAAATCGTCATCGAGGTCCAGGTCGGGCACTTCGGCGGCTAGATCTTCAATCAGCGCGCCAAGTTCGTCGGAAGTGCTCTTATCGAATGCCAGACCGGCGACCAGAGCTGTCTGGTTGCCGCGGTCCTCCGCGCCGCCGCGCGGCATGTTCACCTGCTGGTCCCATTCCAGCAGCGCCTGAATGGAACCCAGGCGTCTGATTTCGGCGGTGATTTCCCGCAGTTTTGCCAGTTTCTCTTCGCTGCCCATTGGCTAACAAATCTTCCAGCGCAAAGGCAGTCCGTTCAACGCATTCAGGACTTCATGCGAAATGTCTTCAGCCGCTCGCAGCTGCGCTTCCGAGGTCTGCGCTCCGATATGCGGGGTCGCGATTACCCGGGGATGCTTTATCAGGTCAAAGCTGACCGGCGGTTCTTTCTCGTAAACGTCCAGAGCCGCGCCGCGCACTTTGCCGCTTTCAAGCGCCCGCAGGAGGGCTTCTTCATCGATAATGCCGCCGCGGGCAGCATCCACAATCAAGACGCCGTCTTTCATGCTGGAGAAGCAGGCGTCTCCGAATTGGTGCCGGTTTTGGTCCGTCAGGGGGGTGTGAATGGTAATCACATCGGCGCGTTCCAGCAGTCCATCCAGACTCACAGCTTCCACGCCGCGTTCGTGCATATACATCGTGTCCCGGTAGGGGTCATACGACAGCACCTGCATGCCCAGAGCCAGCGCGTATCTGCTGACGACCTGGCCGATGTTACCGAAACCAACCACGCCCAGGGTCTTTCCAAAAAGTTCCATGCCGTTGAAGTCCTTCTTGAGCCATTGCCCGGCTTTCAAGCTGGCATCCGCACGGGGAATTTCTCGCGCGAGCGCGAACATCATGCCCACGGCCAGTTCCGCCACGGCAAGCGAGGTTGCCACCGCGGCGTTCACGACGGTCACGTTGTGCGCTTTGGCAGCGTTCAGGTCAATATTGTCCACACCGACGCCCATGCGTCCGATTACTTTGAGGTTTTTTGCGGCTGCAATTACTTCGGCGGTCATCTTGGTTCGCCCGCGCAAAATGATGGCATCATATTCGGGGATGATTTGCAGCAGTTCCGCCGCTTCAATGCCCTTCTTATCAACAGCGATATCGGATTGAGTCAGAATTGCTTTGCCATTGCTCTCCAGCCCATCGGTTATCAATACTTTCCATGCCATTATGTTCTCTCCTCTTTGTGAATGGTTGAATCGGTACAGCTATTGTACCTGTTTTAACACTCGAATGTCACCTTTTCGGAGCGTTATGCCATTTTCATCCAGATATTCCAGCAGCGCGGCCGCGTATTTGCGGCTGGTGCTGAAATGGTCGCGGAATTCTGCCAGCGTGAGGCTGCCCTGCTCTTTTATGCTGGCCTCCACCCAGGCGCTCATTTCCGCGAGAGCCTGCGGAGAAAATAGTACCTGCGGGGAAACCTGGACCAGCGTTCCGGTGGCTACCAGGGCCTCCAATAGCGGCGCGCCTATCAGCCTGGCTGCTTCGGGCGCATCTGGCGGGGAGTAAGGGCTCTCCTCAAAGCGCCGCAGCAGCATCGATATTTGCGCTTGCTGGTCCGGGCTGTAGGCTATCCGGTGGCTGGACAACGCGGCCAGCGCGCCCTGAACTGTCACTTCCTGGTCCTCGCGCAATTTTTCCAGCGCAGCGTCAAAAAGCTGGGTTGGAAGTTTACAGGCGCCGCGCAAGAGTTCGCGCGCTATGCCGGGTTTTAGAGGGCTGCCCGCGTGGAACTCCGCGAGCGCTCCGAGCAGCTCCGCGCGCACTTGCTGCCAGGTTTCAGCTTTCATGAGGAGGTTTCGTGAAGGCTCCTTGACAGTTTGGAGCGGTATGATGCTTCCGCTGCTAATTAAGCCGTCCAGCAGCGCCAGGCTCGCTTGCCTGTCCATGCCGGCCCTGGCTAACACTGCCTCCGAACTGGCCGCGCGCAGCGCTTTGAGCGCCTGCAGGAGCGCTTCGGATTCGCCGCCCGAGAGCAGCCCTTCCAGGTTTCGCAGCACAGGCTCGCTGAAACGTTTATGCAGGCGCGCGGGGTGCGGGTCGAGCACCACGCCGCCGCCCAGTGTTTCCGGCGGCGAGGGCAGGCGGATAATCAGCCGGTCGCCGCGCGCTGCCACCACCGGGCTGGCAAGACGAATTTGCAGAAAAGCTTGTTCGCCGGGTTTTAGCTGCTCTTTGCCCAGCAGGCGCAGCTGACCGGCGGCTTCGGCAGCTCCGATGTAGATTTTGACCTGAGTGTTGTGCCGCAGCTCGAAAGATGAATCAGCCAGATAGCGGAAATGAATATCAAGCAGGGTCGTTGGGGTATACGCGCCAGGTTTGGTGATGACGCTGCCGCGGGCAATCTGGTTCTTTTCAATTCCAACCAGGTTGACCGCCGCGCGCGCGCCGGGGGCGAGCTTCTGCAGCTTCTGGTTGTGGTTTTGCAGCCCGCGCACGCGCGCGCTCAGGCCTTCCGGCAGGCTTACGACTTCATCACCGACGGCCAGACTGCCGTCCAGCAGGGTGCCGGTGACGACTGTTCCAAAGCCGGTTAATGTGAAAACGCGGTCGACGGGCAGACGCGGCCTGCCCAGGTCGCGTTTGGAGGGCGTGTGGTCCAGCACTTCCTGCAGCTTCTCCAGCAGTTCAGGAATGCCCGCGCCGGTGCGCGCGGAAACCCTCAGCACGGGCGCGTCTTCCAGACTGGTGCCTTTCAGGGTCTCGCGTGCCTCGAGCTCGACTAACTCCAGCCAATCCGGGTCGGAGACCAGGTCCAGCTTGGTCAGCACGACCAAGCCGCGGGTGATGTGGAGCAGGTCGAGGATGGCAAGGTGCTCGCGGGTTTGGGCGGAAACGCCTTCATCGGCAGCAATGATGAGCAGCACGGCATCAATACCGCCAATGCCCGCCAGCATATTGCCGATAAAATCGCGGTGCCCGGGCACATCAATGATGCCCACCTTCTCCCCGTTGGGGAGCGTCAGCGAGGCAAAGCCCAGGTCAATCGTCATCTCCCGCTCGCGCTCTTCCTTCAGGCGGTCAGGGTTTATGCCGGTCAGAGCGGTGACCAGGGTCGATTTGCCGTGGTCAACGTGCCCGGCGGTGCCTACGATGTGCACGGAATTACTGGGCTTTCTTCTCCGCGAGCGGAGCCAGGCTCTGAATTGATTCCTGATATGCCCCGAGGATGCTCTGAATGCTGCGGAAAGTCTCGCGGGTAAGCTTATCAAGCTCATCCTGGATCTTCACGGAGGAATCCTTGAGCGCTTCCAACTCCTCATGCGCGGAACTGAGCTGCTGGTTGATGGTGCGCAGCTGTTCTTCCTGCCCAAGCAAGTAATTTGTCCAGCGTTTCAGGTCATCAGCTTTGAAGGAGTTCCATTCCTGGCGGAAGCGTTCATCGTTCAGGCGTTGGATTTCACTGATTTCGTTGATGCGCCGTTCAAAGCGTGCGACGACCTCCTCCGAACTGCTGATGGATTTATCCAGGGCCTTTCGGGCGTTTTCCAGGTCAGCCAACTGGGTATTCAGGTCCAGCTTCACTTGATCAATTTCCCCGAAGCGTTTTTCCCAGACACGGAAGGTCTTTTCCTTATCCAGCAGGGAGTTGTTTACCTTTTCGATGAATACCGACTGCGCCTCCTTGCGGTCTTTCTCAAAGGTTTGCAATTCGGTGATGCGCACATCCAGCGTACGGAAACTGTCGCTGAACACGTCAAAGCGGCTGCGTGTGTCCTCCACGCGCTTGCGGTGGGCAGCCAGTTCGCCCTGGAAATCGTTCAGGCGCTTGTTTTCCTGGCGGTAGTTTTCCTCCAGCAAGTGCAGCGAGCGGCGGTAGTCCTCATCAAAGCGGCTGACCTCCTGGATTTTCCCTTTGAGTTCTTCAATTAAACGCGCCAGGCGGGCATCTTCCACTTTGTGAGACTTCAGTTCATTGCGGATTGGCTCAAGCTGTTCTCCAATCTGGTAGATTTCGCTCAGCGAGCGCTTGGTCGTATCGATCTCCAGCTTCAGTCGTTTGACTGCTTCGTTAAGGTTCATTTCAGCGCGTTCGTTCACATCCCGCACTTGTTTGGTCAGATCGATGTTCAAGCGTTCGATGCGGTTCTCGTACTTATCCAGGCTGGAAATCTGATTTTTCAGGCCGCTGAGCTCCAGCTCCAAATCTTTAATTTGCTTGTGCAGGCTGATATTTTCGCTTTCCAGCCCGGTCAGGCGGTTCTGTAGGGAGGCAAGATTGGTCTTGTCATTGCGGCGTTCGTTATCCAGCCACTGCACTCTTTTTTCAAGTTGTTCAAAACTTGTGATGTCGTCCATTTTTTACCTGCTCTTCCTGGGTTCTTTCCCCTGATTATACACATTTCCGGGAACGATTTTCTATAGGCCGGGCGCGAGCTGCGTGAAGGGTGAGAGGATGTCCAGAAAGCGCGGCAGAAGCAGCTGCGTGGTTATTCCCATCGCCAGCATCAGCAGCAGGATAAGCAGCATCAGCGCGATTAGCCCGCCATTCTCGCGCGTTGGCCCGGCTTCATCGGCGGCGCTCCCTTCGCGAGCGAAGAGGCGTAGCAGGCGGGCTATGCTCAGCAGCAAACCCAGGCTGCCGACCAGAACCCATACAAGCAGGCGCGGGTCGCTTTGGGCTGTCAGCAGCCACAGCATTTGTTTATGCGGGAAAACGGGCAGAAGCGGCAGGCCGAGCAGGCTGAAGAAAGCCGCCAGGATTCCAGCCGAAACGACCGGACGCCTTTTGAACAAGCCTTCCTGCGCTTTGTACGCCAACGCCTCCGCATTGCCTTTCTCCCACAAAGCGGACAGCGCCAGGCTGAGTAACGCGTAGCTTAACACTCTCGGGATAAAAAGCATCGCCAGATAATTCAACCCGCCGCTTTGCGCCAGGCCAATTGCCAGCAGCGAGTAGCCGGTCTCGTAAAGCACCAGATACCCGAAGTTTTTGCCAAGGTTTGTCTGCACCGCTGAAAAGAGACCGGCAATGGCAATCATCGTCACGCCAATCCAGCGCAAACTGGCGAAAGTGACCGGCAGGTTGCGCAGCCAGGCATATTGGTCCAGAAAATGCAATAAGAAAACCGATAGAGCGCTTTGCAGCAAAGTGAGCAGCAAACTGACCACCCAGGGGTGGCTTTTGGCGCTGATCATCGGAATCCAGGAGTGGAAGGGGAAGGCTCCAATCCACAGCGCGAAGCCGAACAGCACCAGCATTGCAGAACGCACGATGAGAGGATTGGCGGAAGGGGCCGAGCCGATGCCCGCCAGCATCCAGCCGGTAAGCAAAATCAGAGGCAAGGCCAGGGTCTGAAACACCAGGTAGCGCAGTACCCCATGCTCGGTGCGCACCCCGCGCGGAGAAAGCAGCGGCACACTGAGCAGCGCGATCAACTCGATGAACACCGCGGCGTACAGGAAAGGATTGACGGAAAGCGTGGCAACCCACAGGGCGGTGATCCCAAGCGAGAGGATGTTAAACCATAGGCTGGGTCTGTAGAGCAGGCTGCCCAGATTCCAGAAGAAGGCGATGCCGTACAGCAGCCCGATTATGGTGAGCTGGTTTCCGTTAATCTGCAGGCTTCTGCCGAAAAGCTCCAAAGTACTGGCAATTTCCAGGCGCTGGTCCGGCAGGAGAAAGCTGAGATCGCGCGGGAAGAGCAGCGCCGCAAGCGCCAGCAGCAGGCAGAAAACGGAAGCAAGGATGCCCGAAAGCATGGGCTTTTTGCGCGTAATGATCAATAGGAGTGCGAACCCAAGCGGGAAGACGACCCAAATCAGCGGAGTGCTCATGCTTCCGGAATCTCCGCGTCCTTGATGACAAAAAAGGCTCCCACCAGCGCCAGGCCCAGGTTTACGCCCGCAAAGAGCGCTTCCAGCAGGATGGAAAGTTCAAGGCTGGCATACAGCAATTCCACGCCCGAGAGAAAGGTCAACAACCCGATGATGACATAGAATGGTTCCGCGCTGAGGCTGGCCTGGAAGAGCCCCAAAACCAGCAGGCTGAAGGCCGCCAGCAGCAGCGGCAGGGAGGTCTGTGGGAAAACGGAGGCTTGCAGCTGCGGCAGGAGCGCAGCCAGGAAAAATACCGCGAAGACCCCGGCCAACAGTCTGAAGATTTCCCCGGCGCTGAAGGAGAAGAAAGCCTTTGCGCTGCGGATTTTTCCGTCGGTGATGAGCGAGAGGAACAGCGTCAACGTAACCATCCACCCAACCAGCAGCTTTACCAGCGCCAGGCTGGCTGGACGAACAGTAGTCAGCAGCACGAACACCCCCAGGTATTGAAGCCCCAAAGCGGCAGCGTTGACAACCCATAAGCGCCGGGTGAGATTGATGCCCGCGGCTGCGATGGCAAGCACGGCCGGAATATACATCCAGGAGGCGCCGGTCATGGATTTACCCCCGAAAGGAACAGCGTGATGAGGACAGCCAGAAACACGAGCGACCAAAGGATTCCGCCCTCTCCATCCAGGACCTGGTTGAACAGACCGGCCAGCGCGGCAAACTGACCTATCAGCCAGGCAATGGCTTTGTACAGCCACTGCAGGCTGAGGAACTGCTGGAACGATTTCAGCAGGAAAGTCCAGAAGCGATAGAGCGGCAGGCTCGCAGCGGCGCTGGCAAGCGGGAGTTTTGCGCCCCGTTTGAGATAAAGCCCCGCTCCCAAACCTGTGAGCGCAAGGCTGATAAGGCTGGCCCACCACTTGCCCGCGGTGAGCACCCCCGGCCAGCCGGCCAGACCGATGATGACGATGGTCTGAACAATCAGGATTAGGCCCAGCGGGTAAGTGAGGCGGGCGTGTTTTTCGAGACCGGTGACCGTCCCGCTAATCTCGAAGGTATAACGCAGGTAGCCGAGCAGCAGCAGGGCGTGCGAAAGCAGGGTTAACCCCGTGCTGAATGTGAATTTATCCGCCAGCAGCCCGTCCCAACCCCCGGCAGCGAGGGTATACGGCAGGGCAGATAATCCAATCAGCCCGAGCAGCGGGAGAAAACGAATACGGCGGATGGGCGGGTCGAACAGAAAAAGCGCGCCGCCGCTCAGCAGCAGCGCCACGCCCCATACCCGGCTGGCTTCCGCGCGGTCGTTCAGCGCGCAGGTGATGGCGAAGGCGGCCAGTGTAATAATCCAGTAGGGTAAGGCGCTGTGTTGGTTCTTTCCGCTCAACCACATGACCGAGGCGTACAGCGCGGCCGCGGCGGTGAGCGCAAGAAAAAGCGGGCGCAAAGCGCTTTGGGAAGTTAGCAAGCCCTGAGGGAGATGGGCAATCAATGCCAGGCTGGACGCGACAGGCGCCAGGCGTGTGAGCAGCGCCGGACCGTGTTTGGGTTCGCTGCTGTTCTGCACGGGCAGGTTCAAGGGCAGTACGCCCAGGCGCAGCCCGGCCGCCATTAGAAAGTAGATGCCGGCCTTCTGTGGAATCTCCGCCATGCCAAAGGCCGGCATCGAGAGCCAGCCGGTTACGGCGCCGGCGGCCAGCGCCATCACGCTCAGGACGCGGATGGTCATGAAGCCAGCCAAGCCCGCGTCGCTGCTGCGGTCCAGCCGGGTCTGATAGAGGTACACGAACTCAATGGCATCGATGATCACCCAGGCAAACATCAGCGTAATCGGGTCGCCAGCCAATATGCCAATCAAATTGACAGCGGTGATTGCGATGGCATTCGCCCACGCGTTGGGGGAGGAAGGTAAAAAGCTGCGGGTCGAGTCGGTCAGGATAACCGCGGTACACAGCGTGACCAATGCCACGGCATAAGGCCAGTTCTGATAGTTCAGTTCCAGGCTGGGCGCTGAGATAAAGAGCGCCTCCGGTTTCCAGGCTGGGAGCGCGAAGCTCAACGGCAAATACAGCCGTAAAATAAAGAAACCAAACCAGACAACCAGCGCGCTAATCAGGGCAATCATCCAGGCGCGCGCGACTTTCGGTTTGAGCGCGTGCGAAACCGTGATGGCGGCTGAAGCCGCTAACAGGAGCAGAATGAGCAGGGGAATTACCACAATCTGCCTCGTTGAGAACTGGTCAAATGATTTCTCCGCTTTGGCGGCGCAGGAATCGGCCCTGGCCAGGGCGCCCGAACCATTCTCCACCGCGCACCAGGCATTCCCCGCGCAGGAAGACCTGCCTTGGAAAGCCGGTTAGCTGCCAACCTTCGTAGAGGTTGTAATCCGTGCGGTGTTTGGCGGTCTGTGCGCCGTAATTCACCCGCATTTCCGGGTCCCAGATGGCGATATCTGCGTCTGAGCCGGCAGCCAGGCAGCCTTTGCGCGGGTACAGCCCGAAGATACGGGCGGCGTTCGCCGAAGTGAGCGCCGCGAATTGGCTGGGGCTGATTCTGCCGGAATGCACAGCGTGCGTCCAGAATACCGGCAGGCGGTCCCCGACGCCGGGCACGCCGTTCGGCACCTGCGTGAAGATCCCTTTTCCGAGCTCTTTTCCCGGCAATGCCACTTGTTGGTCTTCGTAGGCAATTGCGCGGGTGCCGTCATAGAAGAAGGGGCAGTGGTCAGTGGCGAGGACCTGGATGGTGCCGTTATCGATGCCCTGCCATAAGCCCTGTTGGTCAGCCGGGCTGCGCAGCGGTGGGGAGCACAACCACTTCGTGCCGTCCGGGCGTTCAAGGTCTTGCGCTGTGAAGAACAGATACTGCGGGCAGGTTTCGCCCATCGCGCGGACGCCGTGGGCGCGTCCGTAAGCCAGCTGGTCCACCTCGCCTGCTACGTTCATGTGCACCAGGTAAAGCGGCGCGTCCGCCTGGGCTGCCAAAGCCATAGCCCGCAGGCTGGCTTCCACTTCGCCCCAGGCAGGGCGCGTATAAGCATGCCAAACCGGGGAGGTATGCCCTTGCTGCAGCGCTTCCGCGACGAGCACATCGATGACATCGCCGTTTTCGGCGTGCACCAATGTGAGCAGGCCGTGTTTCGCGGCGGCGCGCATCGTCTGGAAGATTTCCCCGTCGCCCAGGCGCAAGCGCTGGTTGTAGGCGGTAAAGACCTTGACGCTGGTGATGCCCAGTTCCGGCAGGCTGGCAATTTCGTCCAGCACCCCGGGGGTAAAGCGGGTGATGTTCATGTGCAGCCCGAAATCGACGCTGGCGCGCCCGTCCGCTTCCTGCAGCTTGCGGGCGATATTCTCCGCCAGGCTGCCCTCGTCCTGCGACACAAAGTCAATCAAGCTGGTGGTGCCGCCAAAGGCGGCCGCCTTACCGGCGGTGTAGTAATCGTCGCTGGAGGTCGTTCCCGCCATGGGCAGGTTGATATGCACATGCGGGTCAATCCCGCCCGGAAGGATGAGCATACCTGCGGCGTCAATGACTTCCGCGTCCGGGCAGTCAAGCCCGGGTTCCACGCGGGTAATCTTTTCGCCTTCGACCAGGATATCAGCCTGCTGGCTGCTTTCGGCGTTGACGACGGTCCCGTTTTTGATGAGTTTTCGCATTTTTCCGCTCCGATAAGGGGAAATCTTTTGCATTGAGCCTATCTGAACCTGAAGCGCTTATTCCGGGTGGGTAGGTCTGAACCCGCCGCTGAAGAGCGCCAGGATCGCCGGGTCAACCGGCATTTGCGGCAGCTCCGCGGCCTGATATTCGTTTGCTCTCAGCGCGCGTTCGCGCAGGGACTGCCATAGAACGGCGCGTTCTTCGTCGTGGACTGGCAAATCCGCCAACACAGCGGCCTGCCGCACGCGTCCGAAGGTGGTGTAGAAGAAGGTTACGCGCTTCCAGGTGTCTGCCGGGATTGGCTGCGCAAGTTCCTGCAGCGGTCCCAGCTGGAGCTTAAAGTATTCCTCACGCGCGCGCGGGTGGTCCGGTTGGTCGCGCAGCAGTTCGGCGCGGGTGGTCAGTTCGTGCCCCAAAATCGGAGCTATCCAGCGGATTTGCCAGCGTTCCGCCGTCGGGAAAGCGCTGGTCTGGTAAAACGCAAGATAATCCACGGAAATCACTTTTGGCGCGCTCTTCAGCGGGATGCGATACCAACCCAACACCCGGGCGATTTCCAGGTCGCGTTGGTCGCGCGCGATGGCGACGAGTACCAGGGCTGTATCGGGCGGAGCTGTGCTTTTCGGATTCATCGTCTGGATTTATGCCGCGGCCGCACGGTTAAATTCTTCAATCCGCGCGTCAATCTCAGGCGCCTGCGCCTGAATTTCCAGCCAATAATCCGGGTCGTACCACTGCGCCTGGATTTCTTCGTAGGTTCTGCCCTGCTGCTCCACCCAGGTGTAATACTTCAGGTTGTGGATGCGTTTGCGGTCGTAGTAGCTCAGCTCTTGCATGAAGTCAATCGGCTGACCTTTGAGATACCTGGCGTCATCCGCAATCGCGTCCGCCGGGCTGTACTGCCCATATTGCTCCTGCATTTCGGTCAGGCGGCTGCGGTAAAGCTCCATCGAGTCGGTCAAGACGGTTACGACAATATCGCGGCTGGTCAGTTCGTTGTATTTGGCGAACTTGATTGCGGAGACCAGGTTGGAAATGCCAGAAAAGCCGAGCAGGTCCAGTTGATTCACGAGCGTTTCATCCACGCCGGAGTTAATCAGATGCTCGCGCCCGGCGGGTTCATTGAACAGGCGCGCGAGATTTACCACGGCCTGGTCGTCGATGGCGGTGACGAAATCGGTGTTGCGCACGTTGTGGATCCAGGGAACATGTTTGTCGCCAATGCCCTCAATACGGTGCGCGCCAAAACCGTTGGTGAGCAAGGTCGGGCATTGCTGGGCTTCACTGGCCACAATTTTGCTGGTGGGGAAGCGCTGCTTGAGGTAGTCTCCGGCAGCAATGGTTCCAGCGGAACCCGTCGCGGAAACGAATCCGCGGTAGGCGTCGCCCGGGCGGCTGAGCTGCGCAACGACCTCTTCCACCGCGCTTCCGGTGATGGTGTAATGCCACAGGTAGTTGCCGAATTCTTCGAATTGGTTAAAAATGACCAAATCCTGCCCACTGCGCCGCAGCTCCCAACATTTGTCGAAAATTTCCTTGACATTCGACTCACTGCCCGGCGTGGGAATGACCTCGCTGGCAATCCTGCTGAGCCATTCAAAGCGTTCACGGCTCATGCCTTCCGGGAGGATGGCGATGGATTCACAGCCCAGCAAATAGGAATCGTATGCGCCGCCCCGGCAGTAGTTGCCGGTGGAAGGCCAGACCGCCTTTTGGCGGGTGGGGTCGAATTGACCGGTCACCAGACGCGGAACCAGACAGCCAAACGCCGCGCCAACCTTATGGCATCCGGTCGGGAACCACTTGCCAACCAGCGCCACAACGCGCGCAGGCACGCCCGTCAGTTCCGGGGGGAATTCCACATAGTTGACGTTACCAAACAGCCCCCCAGAAGCGCGCGCTTCGTTATGCCACGTGATGCGGAACAGATTCAGCGGGTCCAGGTCCCACAGTCCAACGGTCTTGAGCTGTTCCTTAATATGCGCCGGGATGAGCGCGGGGTCTTTTTGTTGGGCGAGCGTGGGAATGTAGAATCGTTTCTCACGCACGCGTTGGGTTGTGCGCTGCAGGTTTTCGGGCATTAGGGTAAGGTCGATTTTTGTCATGGTTTCCTCCAGGTTCAGGAATGATTACTTTTGGTTTCGGCTGGCAGGTCCAGTCGTACGGGATTAAAAGGCTCCCGCGGTCCTTCAGCGACGATGTAGAGGGGGCGGTTCTTAGCTTCGTCATAAACTCTGCCAAGATATTCGCCAATGAACCCCAGAAAAACCAGGATTAACGCGCTCAGGAGCGTCATTAGGATGGCGAGCGTCGCCAGGCCGTGGAACTGTACATCCGCTGCATAGCGCAGCACGATGACCACCGGGATGGCCAATACGCCCAGCGCGCCCAGGATGAGGCCCAGGCGGGTGGCAAGCTGCAAAGGCCACATGGAAAAGCCAGTCACGGCGTTCATCGCCAGGCGCAGCATTTTCTTGAGCGGGTACTTGGTTACGCCGGCATGGCGGGCTTTGCGTTTGTACTCCACGCCGACCTGCCTGAAGCCGGTCCAGGCGCTCATGCCGCGCAAAAAACGGTTGTGCTCGCGCATTGCCACCATAATATTGACCACCTTGCGGTCCATCAGACGAAAATCGCCGGTATCCAGTGGTATTTTGATATCCGTGATGCGGTCAATCATGCGGTAGAACAGGGAGGCGGTTTGGGTCTTGAATTTGGTTTCGCCTTCCCGTTCGGTGCGCACCGCGTAGACCACCTCAAACCCTTCGCGCCATTTGGCAATCAGTTCGCCGATGACTTCCGGCGGGTCCTGCAGGTCGGAATCGATGACGATGACCGCGGCACCACGGCTGTAATCCAGGCCGGCGCTGACGGCGATTTGGTGGCCAAAGTTCCGCGCGAAGATCACCGGCCGGACGCGTTCATCCGCGGCTGCCAACTTGCGGATAAGCTCGGTGGAGCCGTCCTTGCTGCCGTCATCAACCATGATGAGTTCCCACTCCTGCCCGGTTTTCTCCAGCTCCTCGCGCACGCGGGCGTAGAGCAGGGGCAGGTTTTCGAGTTCGTTAAAAATCGGGGCGATGATGGAAAAAACAGGTTCAGACATGGATCACCTTCATTAGTGCCTGGATGGTCGGTTCGATAATCGGGGCGGAAGGCACTGCGCTTATCGCTGCGCGTGCGTCCTTCAGCCCACTGCCGGTACACAGGACCAGCGTGGGGCTGTCCGGGTTCAGCTGCCCTTCGCGCAGGTCCTTACGCAGCCCGGCAAAGGCGGCTGCGGCAGCCGGTTCGGCAAAGATGCCGGCTCTTCCCAGCTCCGGAATTGCCATCAGAATTTCTTCGTCAGGGACGGTCACATAATGCCCGTGCGTAGCGCGGACAGCTTGCAGGGCGCGCAGACCATCGCGGGGCAGGTCCACGCTGATACTGTCCGCCAGGGTGGTGGCTTGTACCGGGGTAATCGCATCAGCTTTGGTGAAGAACGCGTTGGCGATCGCTGCCGATTTCTCCGCTTGGACGCCGATCAGCACGGGCAGGCGCTCAATCCAGCCCAGCGCAAGCAAATCCTGGAAGCCCTTGTGGATGCCCGAGATGATATTTCCGTCGCCAACCGGGATGTAAACGCGCAGCGCTTCGGATTCGGCGGGCAGATGGCGCAGTACCTGTTCCCAGATTTCAAACGCGGCGGTCTTTTTGCCTTCCGCGGTGAAGGGGTTATGGCCGGTGTTGCGGTTGTACCAACCAAAGGTATCGGAGGCAGCCAGGCTCAGGTCAAAAGCCTGGTCATAGCTGCCGTCCACCAGGAGGACACGCGCGCCGTAGCTGAGCAGCTGGGCTACCTTGGCCTGAGGCGCCGTGCGCGGGGCGAAAATGATGGCACGCAAGCCAGCGCTGGCGGCCATGCAGGCTGTGGCTGCGCCGGCGTTGCCGGTGGAGGCAGCCACGACAACTTCCTGGTTGGTCATCTTCATGCGGGCTGTCACCAGGGCGCTGGCGCGGTCCTTAAGGGAGGCGCTGGGGTTGCGGCTCTCGTCTTTAATCCACAATCGGTGTAATCCCAGTTCCTGCTGCAGCGTTTGGGGGCGATACACCGGGGTCCAACCAACCTGGCGCAGCGGCGTGTTGTGATAGCCCGGGTCCTCGACCGGCAGCAGCGGGAGGTAGCGCCAGATGGACGCCTCCCGGCTTTCCAGAATGTCGTTGGGGTTGGGTCTCACGGCTGCGGTTTCGAAGTCCAGGTGGACGGTCAGGTTGCCGCCGTCGCGCGGGCAGACGTACTGGGTTTCCGTCTCCGAAAACTCAGCCCCGCAAACAGAACAGGTGTAATGCGAAATCCTCATGAAAAACTCTCGGCTCTCTTCCCCTAAAGGTGCCAGACCTCAGGGCAAAATCCAGGTGCCGGTTTTGCCGTCCAGCGCGTCTTTGATGTGTTCGGGATCTGTTATCAGGGCAGCTTTCCCGCCGCAATCCAGGTACTTGAGGATTGCTTCGATTTTGGGCAGCATGCTGCCTTTGGCAAAGTGACCTTCCTTGAGATATTGGCGCGCTTCAGCGGCAGTGATGCGGTCCAGCCATTTCTGGTCGGGTTTGTTGAAATTGATGGCGACTTTTTCTACCGCCGTGCTAATCAGGAATAAATCCGCCTTAATCATGCAGGCTAGAATGGCGGAACCGAAGTCTTTGTCGATCACGGCTTCCACGCCGACAAGTTTGCCTTCGGGCGTGCGTATGACCGGGATGCCCCCGCCGCCAACCGCGATGACCACGAAGCCCTGATCAATCAGGCTGCGAATCGCGTCGGCTTCTACAATGACCTGCGGGATGGGAGAGGGAACCACGCGGCGCCAGCCGCGGCCGGCGTCTTCCACCATTGTCCATCCGTCTTTTTCCATCTTAACTTTTGCCTGGGCTTCATCCAGGAAGGAACCGATGGGTTTGGTCGGGTTTTTGAAGGCCGGGTCTTCGCTGTCCACGACGGTCTGGGTCACGACCGTCGCGGCGCTCTTGCGAATGCCGCGCTTGAGGAATTCGTTGTAAAGAGCTTGCTGGAACATGTACCCGATCGCGCCTTGCGTATCCGCGCCGCAGTAGTCCAGCGGGACCTCGTGCAACTCATGCGCGGCGATTTCCGAACGGCGCAAGATAAAACCGACCTGCGGTCCGTTTCCGTGGGTGACGACCACATCCCAACCCTCTTCGATCATGGTCGCGATGTGGACCATGGTATCCGCGGCGGCTTGATACTGATCCGGAACCGTCTGATGGCTTTTATCCTTAATCAGGGCGTTTCCACCGACCGCAACAACTGCCAAACCTTTTTTCTCCATAGGGATCCTTTGAATAATATGAATATGTGTCAGCCCAGGATCATCTTCCTGGAAGCTGCGTTGTGCTTTTCAATATGGCGCGGCAGGTCGAGGCTGAGCAGCCGGCCCTCTTTCACGACCGGGCGCCCGCCGACTACTGTCCAATCCGCTTGGACCGGCGAGCAGAAAACGACCGCCGCCAGCGGGTCCTGCCAGGCGCCGGTGTACTCCAGCCGGTTAAGATTGATCGCGAAGAAGTCCGCGCATTTACCTGGCTCCAGCGAACCGATATCCTGCCGCCCCAGTACGGCAGCGCCGCCGCGCGTGGCAATGGAGAGCGCCTGACGGGCGGTCATCAGGGGCGGCGCGTCCGGCGCGGAGCGGCTGGCGCCGTGCACGCCGCTGTTCAGACGCGAAAGCAGCATCGCCTGGCGGGCTTCCGCCAGCATGTGCGAACTGTCATTGCTGGCCGAGCCGTCCACGCCCAAACCGAGCTTGACCCCGCGGGCAAGCATCTGCATCACCGGAGCGATACCCGAAGCCAGGCGCATGTTGGAGCTCGGACAGTGCGCCACGCCGCATCCGTGCCGGGCGTAGAGGTCGATTTCGGCGGCGTTCACGTGCACACTGTGGGCAAACCAGACATCGCTGCCAATCCAGTCCACGGTCTGCATATACGCGACCGGTTTATACCCGAACTTTTGCAGGCAAAAGTCGTCTTCGTCTTCGGTCTCAGCCAGGTGCGTGTGCAGATGTACGCCGTACTCCCGGGCCAGCCTGGCTGATTCACGCATCAGTTCGCCCGTGACGCTGAATGGGGAGCAGGGCGCCAGCACGATTTGCAGCCGGGAGCCCGGCTTTGGGTCGTGGTAGCGCTCAATCAGGCGCTGGCTGTCCCGCAGGATGGCATCTTCGCTGTCGACGACTGAATCGGGCGGCAGCCCACCTTTGGATTCACCCAGGCTCATCGAGCCGCGCGAAGCGTGCAAGCGCAGGCCGATTTCGGCAGCGGCGTCAATTTCATCATCGAGGCGCGAACCGTTGGGGAAGAGGTACAGGTGGTCCGAAGTGGTGGTGCAGCCGGAAAGCGCCAGCTCCGCCAGCGCGGTTTGCGTACTGAGAAAGACCGCGTCGGGGTCCATGCGCGCCCAAATCGGGTAAAGCGTTTTGAGCCAGTTGAACAGGTTGGCGTCCTGCGCAGCTGGTAACGCGCGCGTGAGCGTCTGGTAAAAGTGATGGTGGGTATTGACCAGCCCAGGCAGGACGATATGCCCGGCCAGGTCCAGCACCTCATCTGCCTCGGAAGGCAGGTCAGCAGCCGCGCCGATTTGTTCGATGAACCCGTCCCGGCAGAAGACAGCCGCATCCTGCAGTTCGTGCTCCTGCGCGTCCATCGTTACGATGAGAGCGGCATTTTTAACCAGCAGCGTCGGCATCCTCTTCTCCTTTGGCAAAGGCGGGTTAAGCGGCGCCGTCCGCCAGTTCGCGGGCGCGCAGTGTGTTCTGTAGGAGCATGGCGATGGTCATGGGCCCTACGCCGCCGGGAACCGGAGTGATTGCCGAGGCGACATCCAAAGCTTCTTCGAAAGCCACGTCGCCGACCAAGCGCGAGCCTTTGGGCGCGGAGGCATCTTCCACCCGGTTGATGCCTACATCAATCACAATCGCGCCGGGTTTAAGCCAGTCCCCGCGTACCATCTCAGGCCTGCCAATTGCCGCGACAAGCACATCCGCCTGGCGGACGAGCGTGGGCAGGTCGCGCGTCTTGGAGTGGCAGATGGTTACCGTAGCGTCGGCCCGCACAAGCAGGAGCGCCACAGGCATGCCGACGATATTGGAACGCCCAAGCACGACCGCGTTCGCTCCGGACAGCCGCGCGCCTGCTTTCTCGAGCAGCACCATCACGCCCGAGGGGGTGCAGGGAATAAACAAGGGTTCGCGTCCTTTTTGCGCCAGCCTGCCGATATTGAGTGGGTGGAAACCGTCTACGTCTTTGCTCAGGTCAATCGCGCTGAGAACGCGTTCTTCGTTCAGGTGGGCGGGCAGGGGCAGCTGCACCAAGATGCCGTTCACTTCGGGGTCAGCGTTCAGCTTGTGAACCAGCGCTTCGACCTCTTCCTGGCTGGCATCAGCGGGCAGCGTGTGCCCGAAGGAGCGGATGCCGACTTCAGCGCAGCTCTTTTGTTTGTTGCGCACATAGACCTGCGAAGCGGGGTTTTCCCCTGCCAACACCGTTGCCAGGCCTGGTATGGGCAGTCCGCGCTGGATGCGCTCGTCCACTTTAAGTTTCACATCCCCACGTATCTCTGCGGCGATTTGTTTACCATCGATCAGGTGAGCTGTCATGTTTCCTCTATGCAGTTGGTGATGAAATTATACCCGAATCGAGGATATAATTAATTTATGGACACTGGCAGATCTCCTCTGGTGATAGGCATAGCCGGCGCGTCCGGCTCCGGGAAAACAACGCTTGCCTTCTCAATCCTGGACGCGATCGGACGCGATAAAATCGCCTTTTTACCGCATGACGCTTACTACCGCGACCAGGCCGAGCTCAGCTACGCAGAACGTCTGAAGATTAATTACGACCACCCCGACTCGCTGGAAACAGACCTGTTAATCAGGCATATTGTCGCGCTGAAAGCCGGCAAGGCGGTCAGAAGGCCGGTCTACGACTATAAACAGCACACGCGCTCCGCGGAAGTCGTGATGATAGAACCGTGTCAGATCATCATGGTGGAGGGCATCCTGATTTTTTGGGAAGCGAAGCTTCGCAAGATTTTTGACATGAAAGTATTCGTGGAAACTGACTCCGACATTTGCTTCATCCGCCGGCTCACGCGCGATATCGAAGAACGCGGCCGCACTGTAGAATCGGTCGTGAATCAATACCTGACGACTGTTCGTCCCAGTTACATCGATTTCGTAGAGCCCTCCAAGCGTTTTGCGGATGTTATTATTCCTGAAGGGGGAAAGAATACCGTTGCCTTGGATATGGTTATCGCGCGCCTGCAGGGTCTGCTGAATGACGCAAGCCAGTCAGCCGGGTAAAACAGGCTTCACGCGGACTCAAGTCCTCTGGCGGGTGCTGCTGCTGCTTGTGTTAATCGCGGTTACCGCGCTGATAATCATCTTCAGAACCCAGGTACAGAAGCTGCAGGCTTTCGGATACCCGGGCATTTTTCTTTTTTCCGTGCTTTCCAATGCAACCATCCTGTTTCCTTTGCCTGGGGTCATGTTCACCTCAGCGATGGGCACGGTCTTCCACCCCGCTTGGGTGGCGCTGGCCGCCGGCTTGGGGGCTGCTGTTGGCGAGCTTTCAGGATACCTGGCGGGGGTCAGCGGGCAGCTTCTGGTCGAAAACAAGGACAATTATCAGAAGGTGCTCGGGTGGATGCGGAAATACGGGCTGTGGACGATCCTCGTGCTGGCCTTTATTCCCAATCCCTTGTTTGATATCGCCGGGTTTATTGCCGGTTCGTTAAAAGTCCCAGCCTGGAAATTCCTGCTGTTCTGCGCGGTCGGGAAAATTGCGAAAATGCTGTTGTTTGCTTACCTTGGGGCGGGTCTGTTTTCACTCTTTGCCTGAATATGCCTGTTGGAACACGCCGCGAGACGCTGCAGCGCTCCCCTTTAAGTTATAATCCCGAGTGTGGAAACCTTCACCCAAAACGCGCGCCAGCTCCTGGGCCTCCAACTCACCCGCGAGCAAATACTTGCATTCAAGCTCCTGGAAGATGAGCTTTTGGAGTGGAACAGCCGCTTCAACCTTACCGCCATTCGCGATAAAGAAGGGATTGAGACCAAGCATTTTTTGGATTCGCTGACCTGCCTGATGGCACTGGATGCGTCCGCGTCTCCGCGCAGTCTGATTGACATTGGTACCGGCGCGGGTTTCCCCGGGATTCCCCTCAAGTTAATCCTGCCGCAGCTGCGGCTGACCCTGGTTGAGTCCGTCCAGAAGAAAGCCAACTTTTGCGCGCATATCGTGGAGAAGCTTGGCTTGCGCCAGGTGCAGGTTCTGGCGGAACGCGCCGAGGAAGTCGGGCAGGATCCCAATCACCGCGAGAGTTACGACCTGGCGACTGCCCGGGCGGTAGCAGCAATGCCCACGCTGGTGGAGTACCTGCTGCCCCTGGTGCGTATAGGCGGGCTGGTGATTATGCAGAAAGGCGAGAGCGCACAGTTGGAAGCGCTGAAAAGCGAAAAAGTGATTCAACGGCTGGGCGGCAAAATCCGCGTAATCCTGCCCGTGGTGCTGCCGGGCGTCGCGGACGAACGCTATCTGGTGGTGCTGGAGAAGGTCGCGCGAACTTCAGCGGAGTTCCCCCGGCGAACAGGCCTGCCTGCCAAACAGCCGCTGGGATAAAGTTCCCGGCTCACCCGCGCAACGAGAAGACAGCGGGCGGGGTTAATTTCTTAAGATGCAAACATCGCTGAACACACTCCCAAATTTGACGTTTCTTTGCGCTCTGGAACCCAGAGCGTTGCGTGCGCTGTTCGAGGACCGTTTTGTGCTGGACGACCTGAAGAGCCTGGGGGCGGGCGTGGCGCTGGTTGTGCGCGATTTTTCTGAAGAGAGGGCCCAAGCGGCGCGCCTGCTGAATAAACTTGGCATTCCGGTTTCCGCCTGGCTGCTGCTGCCGGGCGAACAAGGCACCTGGCTGGACAGAGCTGACTCGGCGCAGGCCGCGGAGCTGTATCAAGCCCTGATTCATTGGTCTGGGGTGAAAGGGCTGCGCTGGTCCGCAATCGGCTATGGCGTGCCTGAGAGAGAGGAGAGAGCCGCACAGAAAAGCACCAATGGGCTCACGGCTTCGGCTGCCATATCCACATTAATTGAGCACGCGCACGCGGACGGATTTGCGGTGGAGCTGGTATATTCGCTGCCGCAAGGCGCCCCAAGCCAGATAAAGAATTTGGGCTTGGGCAGGAAAACGATGCCGGATGTACCTGAAGCTGAACGCTGTATCCACCTGCCGCCTAATATAAACGAAACCTCGCGCGCTTTTCGTGAGGGCGACGCCGATGGCAAGGGAGCGGTACGCGTGGTCAATGCACGCAAAAGCTTGAACCTGGGCACTTCCACGGATGAAGATCCCAAGACCTGGCAGGAATTCGCCCGGGAGCTCTGCGCCGCCCGCCAGCAGAGCAGTGCCGTGTATGTGATTACGCTTGAATCCTGCGCGAATCAGGGCTTTTTGGACCGCCTGGTGACGCTGGATTGGAACGGGCAGGCGCGCAGCGGACAGGTAATACCAAATGCTGCCGTTCGGAGAGGTCCAACAGGCAGGCAGAAGAGCCGCTGGCTCGGGATTGCGACAATGGCAGGCTTTGTGGGTGCTGCTTTGCTGGTTACCCGGAAAAAGAAGAGATAGGATTGATTTCCTTCTCGAAATCGTGATTTTTGCGGTTGGAAGGGGGTGATTTTGGAGTTCGAAGCATTTTGGTGCAGGACAACATGTGCATATCAGGCTGTCGGAGAGCGTATTCAGACGTATCTCCCCACAAGCTCGATTCTACTGAATGAAAAGTCAGGCCGGCGCGTGAATTTTGGGCATGGGCAGAATAGGCGGGTGGCAGTATCCCACCTGGGGCTTGTCATTGTTTTGTTCTTTTATGGAAACATGCTCCTGTCAAGGCTGAATCGGAATCTCCTAATTCGTGGATGAAGTCATCAGGGCGGGTTTTCCTCGCAGATATGCCCCTTATTTTTTCTTTTCTCTAATGTTTCATATCCTAACCTCGACCCTTTCCCCCGCGGCGCGCGGCTCCATTTTGGCTTGGTCCAGCCGCTGGGGAAGAAAAAAACGTTTGGAGTGTCCCAAAAGTCCGATGGTCCTGTTCGATTTCCCACCCCGTACCTGTTCTTATGGTCGTTTGCGGATTTGCGCAATCAAAGCACGTTCTCCCACTTTGACCGTCCAATGCGGAAACCCCTTTCTTTTTGGACGGCCTCAAAAATCAGCTCCCCGTCTCAGCGACCGTTCAACAGGAGAATAGAATCAATTTCGTTCGCAGGGGCGGGGTGTAAGAGGAGAAAGTCTGCCATTCCTTGGTGTGTCAGGGTACGATAATTCCTCTGTAAAAAAAACTTGAAGGAATCGAATGATGATTTCCTGGCTCCTTATCTTAATCAGGCCATTTCTAATTTGCGATTTCCTATGGAAACATCCTCAGGCCCTCCATAGGCTGTCGGGGCAGCGGGTGCATTCCAAGCCGCAATAAGACCTGGGAAAAATACTCAAACTGCATCAGCGCAACTTGCCGCAATGGATATCCTGTGGGTCAAACCTTAAACCCGGCTGGGGTATGAAGAATTCCGTGTTAAAATGAAAGATTGCACATAATGGATGGCTCACGCATGGAAACCACAAACGGCATTACCTTGATTGCAGGTCTGGGAAACCCCGGGCTGCAATACCGCTATACCCGCCACAACGCCGGCTTTCTGGTCGCGCAGGCGCTGGCGGATACGCTGGACATTCCTCTGAAGCGCGTCAAGTTCCGCTGCCAGATTGGTGAGGGTAAGCTGGAGGGCACCCCGCTCATCATTGCCAAGCCGCTGACCTATATGAACGATTCTGGCAGCGCGGTTTCCTCCCTGCTGCATTATTTCAAAGTTCCGCTGGAACGTTTGCTGGTAATCCATGACGACCTGGACTTGCCCTTGGGGGTGCTGCGCCTGCGCCCGGGCGGGGGCAGCGCCGGGCAGCGCGGCGTGCAGTCTATCGCAGATAAGTTGGGCACCAGCGCTTTCCCGCGCCTGCGTTTTGGCATTGGCCGACCCCCGGGCAGAATGGACCCCGCGGATTACGTGCTGGAAAAATTCAGCGCGTCGGAGCAGGAACTGCTCAGGATGACTCTGGAGCAAGCCGCAGCCGCCGCCCGCGCCTTTATCCGGGACGGTCTTGAGAAGGCAATGAACCAATATAATGGTGAAGTCGGCTGATCATCCCCTGCTTTTGTACCTGAGCGGTCTCAGCGCGTATCAGGATTTGCTCTCGCGCCTGTCGGAGGGGCAATACCGCGATTCGCCGCGTTTTGGAATGGGCTTGCCGCGCGCGTCACGCCTGGCGCTGCTGGCGGCGCTGCGTGCTGATTTGGGCGTGCCGATTCTCCTGCTCACCAACCGCGCAGACCGCGCGTTGGGGCTCTTTGATGAATTGAACTTCTGGCTGGGCTCAGAGCGGAATTTTTACTTCCCGGAGCCAAACCCACTTTTCTATGAAGCGCTGCCCTGGTCAGAATCGACCAGACGGGAACGTTTGAACGTCCTCTCGGAACTGGCAAAGTACCTGCTTCCCGGCACTCAGCCGGACCCCGTGCCGCCAGTGGTGACGGCGCCCATCCGCGCGGTAATGACGCGTACCATTCCGCGACGGGAATTCCTGCGCAGCACTCAGCGCCTGAGCGTGGGTGATAAGCGCGACCTGCAGGCGACCATTCAAAGCTGGGCGGGTCTGGGGTACCAGTACAGCAATATTGTCGTGCAGAGCGGTCAGTTTTCGCGCCGGGGCG
>Ga0116171_10000963_pt1 | contig 29674 bp, 22 predicted proteins | sample AD_JPNHW2_MetaG_FD_89798 | JGI IMG/M metagenome (GOLD analysis project Ga0116171, IMG submission 89798) | Active sludge microbial communities of municipal wastewater-treating anaerobic digesters from Japan - AD_JPNHW2_MetaG | ecosystem: Engineered > Bioreactor > Anaerobic > Digestate | place...
ACATCACCTGAAAGCTGCAAACCTTGTTGAGGAACATTGTAGATCTGGTTGTTTGAAATTGTCATTCCATGGCAGTAAGTATTGATCAATATTCCACCGTAAACAGTATTCTCGATCTTGTTATTGCTGATGGTGCCACCGGTATGATTGATTAAGTAGATCCCGGATTCACTATTGCTTGAAACTCCAGAGATCAGGTTACCGGAAATAATCATATCAAGGTTGGTTACATTCGCACCAGCTTCAGTATAAATCGCTTTCCAAGGGATGTTTATGAAGCGGTTGTTGAGAATCTGGACATCTTCTGTATTTCCCCCAATCATTATAATCGAGTGCCAAGCATCTGTCTCATTGAACTCAAATCCCGCGATTATTACGTCGCTCAACCCAGCACCGTTATTGACAGTAATGTACTGCCCAATAACCGCTTCGGGAACTCTAGTTCCATCAACAGCGCTGATATTGGCATTGGGTCCCAACAAAGATATAGCTTTGTTTATTATCACATGCTCATTGTAGGTACCAGCAGCTATCTGGATCTCATCTCCATCACTGGCAGCATCAATAGCTGCCTGGATAGTTGCATGATTTCCAGGAACATTAATAGTTGCAGCCCAAGCAGCCGAAAACATCCCCAACATCAAAGTCAGGAATACCAAAAGACAGGTTTTCTTAGTCATTTTTCCTCCTTAAGGAATTATTCATTTATTACTTACCTGTGTCCACGGCTAAGAGACGATTCCCTCGTTGCGGACACATAACGCTTCATCGTTTTTTTCACATATCGCCATGATCAAAACCTACCACCCTGAAGGGAGGCCAAGCCAAACTAATCAATAGTAGACTAACTTGCCAGGCTTTGACCAGAATGAATATTATTTCTAACGCACTGATAGTAAAGTCTATAAGCTTCATGCTCGTTAATAGCGGGGTGTAAATTGTGCCATTGAGAGGATGTTTAATGGTTAATAGAAAATCCATCAATTATCATGACAAATATCCAGCGGTCTGCCCGATTAATAGTCATAAGAAAAGATATCATGAACTATTGCCGGGAATGTTGATGTCGATGTTTTCTTCGGTGATATGGCAAAGATTATATATGGGTGTATTGCCCTACTGGTCTTCATATCCCCTGATAAAGCCGGTGCCTCACACCCCGTTTATTGTAAATAGTGGCAATAATAACCACAAGAGCGCCTGGAAATCGAGCCGCAATTCTCGTACGCATGAATCTGATCTTCTTGTTTGTTTTATCATTGGATGCCCAAGACTCATCAGAATTAGCTAACTCTCATGAATAGAATATAATACGGGCATCATCCCTGTATCATCTCCTGTCGTGACAGGAAATGATACCGGGATGATACCGATCTGATGAAGAGTAGATTTAAACTGAGGCTCGGGAAGTTACCATTAATAGAATCGAAAGATCAGATTGGCTTTGAACATCAGATTGTGAAGTCTTCTTAACTGGTTCATTCATCAGGATGGAATTTTCAACGGCATGTGCATTGCCTGTCCTGGACAATGCAGCGTGGCAGACCAAATAAATCTTGACAGAAAAACGGGGCGATAAATCTTGACTGAACAATGACGCGAGGTGGAGCAGTTGGTAGCTCGTCGGGCTCATAACCCGAAGGTCGAAGGTTCGAGTCCTTCCCTCGCTACCATTTTATGGAGCTGTCTGCAAGGGCGACTCTTTTTTTGAATGAAGTGGCGGCTTAGCTCAGCTGGTTAGAGCGTCGGAATCATAATCCGCAGGTCCGGGGTCCGAATCCCTGAGCCGCTACCAATTCTCTTAATGCGCCAGTAGCTCAGCAGGATAGAGCAGCAGCCTTCTAAGCTGCGGGTCAGGGGTTCGAATCCCTTCTGGCGTGCCATAAAATCATAAACTTATAGAATAGAGTGATAATCAGTTCCCTGTGGTGGGTGTAGTTCAATGGCAGAGCACCGGATTGTGGTTCCGGGCGTTGTGGGTTCGACTCCCATCACCCACCCCATTTTCGATTGTCACGACGGGTAAGCGATGGTCAACTATCATCTTGGCATCGACATCGGTGGATCTGAGATAAAATACGCTCTGAGCGATAGTAAACTTGATTTACTTCTTTCCCAATCCATCCCCACGCCGACATCCGGTCTTATCCCCTTCAAAGAAGCTCTTCACAGTCTTATTCATGAGATCATCAAATCATATTCAATTACCTCTATCGGCATTGCCACGCCCGGAACGATCGATCAAAAAACGGGTAAACTCTTCGGGGTGAATCCCAATCTTCCCTTCTGGACTGACCGGGATCCCGCCGCGATCACACCCCGAGAACTGATGATCCCCACCTTTGCCGATAACGACGCTAACCTCATGACTCTCGCTGAATCGGATAACTATCCGGACGCGAAGGTTGTCCTGGGGTTGACCATCGGAACAGGAATAGGATCGGGACTCACTCTCGACGGCAGAGTCTATCACGGTGGAAGCGGCGCTGCCATGGAATTGGGGCACACCTGTGTCGTGGCTGAAGGCGAGCCATGTAACTGTGGTTTACAGGGGTGTGTCGAAGCATATTCGTCGCTAACCGGGATCAGAAAGCGGGCCGCGAAACACATTCCCGCAGCTATCTCCCACAGCCTGAAAGAAATACTGGATGTTTCCGGGAAGGATCCACATACACGGCAGGTGATTCAGGAAGGTTCATTGTATCTGAGCCGTGCGATCGCCAACGCCATCATACTTCTTGATCCGGATGTCGTGGTCATCGGTGGAGGCTGCATCGACGGCGGGCTCTATGAGATATCCGCCCTGGAAAGCTCGATAAAGTCCCTTTTGCCAGTCCAGAACCAAAACACCCTGATTCGTAAAGCTGTGTATGGCAATCAGGCGGGTGTCAGGGGTGCATTGATCCTGGCGATCCGCTCTTTACTCTAAGTTTGGGAACGATACTTGCATAAGTATTGGGCAATGATGTTTGGGAGAAAGAAAATGAAGAAGTACTTCACACTTTTGTTGATGCTCAGCTTAGCGCTGGCTACTGTGGGCTTATACGCGAAGAGTCAGTCGGAGCTGAACACGTTTGACATTTCGCCTAATCCTATGACGAAAACCACGACGATATCTTTGTCTTTTATAACTCCGGTTGATATCAACGTTTATATTGAAGATGCCGGCGGAACTATGATCAAGAGCCTCTATTCAGGTCATGTCAGAAGCGACATATCCCTGAATTGGAGCCGCGAGACCGATATTGGTGACAGTGCTGTTGACGGCGAGTACACTGTCGTTGTCGCCTACCAGGGGCGTTATACTTCGACGAAGAAGACACTTATTCTTAAATAAGCAGAGTTTACTCCATCCATAATATGAGAAATCCACACGGAAAAAAGTCCCTCTGGGACTTTTTTTCTTTTCTGGGAGCGACGCTCAGTGACGCAATCCAGATCAGAGGTAACCGGCATATCAGCCCTATGGTGCTGATGCGTCAGATACTCTTTACGGGTTATGAGGCGTTGCCTCTCATCAGTTTTATCGCTCTGGGTATCGGCGGACTCGTCATCCTGCAGGGATATACGCTGCTCAGCAACTTTGGACAAGGTAACCTCGTTCACATGATCCTGGTGACGGTGGTGATCAATGAACTGAGCGCGATGATCACCGCACTGGTCGTCATTGCCCGCAGCGGGACGGCGATCTCGACGGAGCTGGGCAACATGGTCGTCCACAGGGAGATCGATCTGCTCCGCTCATTTGGCATGTCTCCGATCAGTTATCTGATTGTCTCCAGAGTTTACGGTGTTATGGCAGCGATGCTGATCCTCACTGCCTACTTTAACATAATCGCCGTCCTGGGTGGCTGGCTATTCTCACAGCTCTTTTCAGCGATCGAGTTCCGGGCTTTTTTCAATGACTTCTTCAATCAGATGAGGCTATCAAGCATCGTTGTCACCATTGTCAAACCTCTGGTCTTTGGCTTGGTGATCGCTGTGGTCTCAAGCTATGAAGGAATGAGCGTCAAGCGCTCTTCCACGGAAGTTCCCCAGCGCACGATCAAAGCCGTGGTGAATTCCATCGTGCTGATAGTGATCGCCGACTTCATTATAACCTGGCTGACCTGGGTTTTGGTGCCGAGATGAATGTAACGTTCGACAAGGTCACGACCGACGGTGGGCTGCAGGACTTCGACCTGCTCCTGGATATCGACCGCACCCTGGTCATCAATTCGACCGACGAGAAACGCGCAAAAGCGATCCTCAACGCGATCATCGGACTGGATGAAGTGATTGCCGGGTCTCTGACCATCGATGGAAAGACCGTTGAGGAGTACATTGGCGATCAGCCTGTCGTAAGTGTGTTTGGCTATGTATTTGATGAAGGGATAATGCTTTCCAATCTTACCCTGCGCGAAAACCTGCTCCTGCCTTACCGGATGATCAGGGATAAAACCGCGGATGACAACTTCGACGAAGAGATTGTTGCCTGGTTCAAGTTCTTCAAGCTCGAGGCAGACCTCGACAGCCGTCCTGACTTCGTCAATCCGGCATTGTTAAAGATCCTGGGCTTTATCCGTCCTTTGCTGTTCTCGCCGGAACTGCTCCTCATCGACAATCCCTATTATCTGCTGAGTCAGGAACAGCGGAAAGCCGTGCTAAACGCCCTGAACCAACTGCGAAAGGATCACAAGATGTTGATTCTCAGCACAGATGATGACTTTACCAAAGGATTTGCCGATCGCACTCTTACGCTTTGACCAGTCAAGATCAACACTTCTGCTTCGCCCCTCTTTTCCTGATGCCTGATCCTATGCTGACCGAACGCCTCCTGTACGCCTTCCGTATGGTATCCGAACCGGACTGGCGAGGTATCCGGTTTCGGTCTGGTGGAGGAATGACACGAACGCGGTAAGCTAAGAGGTGAGAAGGGAGCTTGGACAATGTGTCAGCAATGCGGAAAAAATAAATCAACCACGAATTCAGCTATTTCTTGACAAAAAACCAAACCTCAAATCTGTATTGTAGCATTGGGAGAAAAATGTAATGAATTATAAGATCAGGCACACTCAGCGCGTTGTAATTCTCTTTGTGGCAGTGCCCTTGGTATTGCTGGTGGCGACGATCGTCATGATCGCTATCCGGCAGAATCTCTTTGAAAAGCGCCACACATTCCACACGACTTTACAGAACGCCACAGGTGTCTCGACCCAGACTCCCATACTTTATAAGGGTTATGAGATCGGTAAGGTGAATAGCTTCAAACTCAGTCCAAATGGCAATATTGAAGTGGAATTCTATGTTCTTGACAGCTATAAGCAAGCGATGGTCGATCCCTCAGTGATGCTCCGGCAGAATAATCCTCTCACTGGCAAAACCACTCTGGAGTTCGTGCGCGACCCACAATCCCGGGTACCACTAATAGAGAAGAGCAGTATTCCCTCGACTGATTTCCCTGAAGGCAAAGTGCTCCTAAAACGTATCTCACCGGCGCACACAGATCAGATCGCCGGAATAATTCAGGATGTCAGCGATCTCACCAACGAACTTGGCAGGGACAACAATCCGGATGCGGGATCGGTCTTCAGAACGCTCTATAATGTCGCGAATGCCACAGAGAAGATGGATGCCAGCCTCGCCAAGATGCAGACCACGATCGCGGAATTGAACACCTTCATGACCAACCTGAACCGTGATAACAACGCTGAAGCAGGCGCGATCTTCAGGATATTGAATAACGTTGCCGATATAACTCAAGCGCTGGAGAAAGAAACTGGACAGATTGATCAACTTCTGCAATCCACGAATATCGCCATGAAGAACTATTCCGATCCGGATAGTTTGGTCATCAAGATGATAGACCCCAAGGGCGATACTATTATAAAACCACTCTCCAATATGCTGGTCACCCTCAATGCCAGCCTAAGAGAAGCGCAGAGCATCCTTCAGGTCGCAAACCGCAATAATCCTGAACTACTGATGCTGATCACCAATCTGAATGAGACGATGGCGCATGCCAGGAAAACTCTCGAAGCGGTGAATAACAACCCTCTCCTGAGAGGCGGGATCACACCAACCAGCGCGAAATCCTCAAACTCGACCATACGCATGAGTGAGTTCCCTGATGAATAGATACCTGCTTGTCCCGCTGCTTTTCATGCTAGTTTTGGCGGGGTGTTCTACGCTTAAGCAGCCGACCCAGCCACAGAGCAAGATCAACGCGGACAATACTCTGAAGCTGGCACAGGATTATGAGCTGCAGGGACGCTATGCCAATTCCATAGATAGTTATAACTTTGCTTTGGAACTATATCGCAGCTTCGCAGATATCGAGGGCGAGATGTATTCCCTCTCCGGTCTTGCCAGGATAGAACTTGCCCAGGGCGATCCTGAAACGGCAGAATCATTCAGGGCGGAGATGCAGGATCTGACCGAGTTGGTCGAGACCAGGCACAGATTCATTCTCCTGCTATACGATCTGCACGTTCTGCATCTCAATAAAGACTATGCCGGAATGAGCAAACTTGCCGGGATAGAGCCGGATATGAGTGACACCGTCAGGATGCAGGTGCTGAGTTACGCAGTCGAGGCTGACGCGTATCTGGGAAATCCTCTCAAAGATAACAAGAATAAGCTCAAGAGCCTCTGCGCCAAACACTCGCGCAAGCCTCTTAAAAAGATGCTGATCAATCCACAGACCCTGTCTGAAGCTTATTACTCGCTTGCATATGCCAGCTATGTCGAAACAGATTATCAACGCTGCCTGAAGTACCTGGAAAAGTCCAATAAACTGGATTATCTCTATGGAAACTTTGCCAGCCTTGGATATGGTTATTGGCTTCGTGGCAAGGCTTTGGCAGGAGAGAAGGAATATACAGAAGCAATGTCCATGCTGCTGAAGTCACAACAGATCTTCCAGTCCTATTCGAACTTTGAGATGATCATGAAGCTCGAAACGGATATGGCAGAAATCTCCAAAGGAGTGACAAGATGAATCTTCAAGGAAAGAAAGCACTCGTTATGGGTGTGGCAAACAACTACTCGATCGCTTATGGCATTGCCAAGGCTCTTGCAGACAACGGAGCGGAACTGATCCTCTCCTATGCCTCTCCTGTGCTCTTGAAGCGCGTCTTGCCCATAGCTGAAGAGCTTGGAGCGAAGCACTGTCTCGAATGCGATGTGTCAAAGGACTACAGCATCCGGGAAATGATCTCTCAAGTTTCTCGTGTCTGGGATAGGATAGATTTCTTTGTGCACAGTATCGCCTACGCGCCCAAGGATGAGCTAAACGCCCCCTTCCATGAATGCAGCAGACATGGTTTCCTGACTGCCATGGATATCAGCGTTTATTCCCTGGTCGCTTGTCTCAGAGAAGCACGACCGCTGATGAAAGACGGGGCTTCGGCTCTGACGCTTACCTATTATGGTGGCGAAAAGGTCGTTCCGCACTACGGAGTGATGGGCGTTGCCAAAGCTGCTCTGGAATCATCTGTGCGCTATCTTGCCCATAGTTTAGGAGAATCCGGCATCAGAGTAAACGCTCTTTCTGCAGGACCGATCAAGACTCTTTCCTCCGCAGTGATCGGAGGTATCGGCAATATGCAGAAGAAGATAGAGAAGTCTGCCCCTCTGGTGCGCAACATTACGCTCGACGATATTGCCAAAACAGCCATGTATCTGCTCTCGGATTATGCCTCCGGGGTCACCGGTGAGACTGTGTACGTCGATGCCGGCATGAACATCATGGCTTACTAAAGTGAATATGAAACTCTTTATAAATGCTTCGCTGCCCACTTCATCCAATGCGTTGAAGAAAGTGAACGTGCTCTTCGATGAGAAGATCATCAAGATCTCAGCGGACGAGATCGTCACGGAAGAGTCTCCTGAGATCATCGATCTCAAGGGAGCGATCCTGCTACCCGGCGCCGTGGATCCTCATTCACACCTGCTGGACCAGTCCAAAGACCAGGCAAAGACCCTGCGGTCATCCACAAAGCACGCGCTTCAGGGTGGCTGGACAACGGTCGCGGAACTCAGCTATATCTCGCCTCGGCCAATCTTCGGTCCCGAAGACCTGAACAAGTTCAAGGAGCTTGTCGCAGGCAATAGCTATGTGGACATGCCGGTTTGGGGAAGCGTAAACATCGATGATTATCCTTACCATGCCGAAGGAGCTCAACTGCTCTGGAACAAGGGCGTTGTCGGCTTGTCTCTGGCTAGCCCCTCTCCCAATCCGGCAGTTCAGGAGATGAGCTTCGCGGAGATCATGGATCTCTTTCTCGATATCTACGAATCGGACACCTCTTTCGCTTTCCAGGGATATGACGAGGAACTGGGCAGAGGGTTTGATATTGGTTCACAACGAGAGGCGATCAAGAAACTCCTTCGCAGGTCTCAGGAGAATCCTATCCATATTCCCAGAGTTTCTTCCTACGACACGACGGAGTTTATTAACAGCATCTCCAAGCGTTCGGATATTACCTATGCCATCACCATCAGCGATATGATGGAGCTCTTCGACGGCATCGCCAATCCCGCGGGTTACATTACGGATTGGAACGAGTATCAGGATATGTTCTTTGACCTTTTACGCACGAACAAGATATATATCTTCTCGAACAACGCGGAATCCCGCCTCACGGACGTATCGGAAGCCTATCGCGGCACTCCCGTGGATCTGATGCGCATCAGCTACGTCTGGATCTTGTCTGAATTCTGGAAACGTCGCAAGATACCGCTTTCATCCTGCATCAAGATGGTCTCAGAGAATCCTGCTAAACGCTTGGGGATATATCCTGTCAAAGCCTGTCTTGAAGCCGGAAGCGACGCAGATTTCGTGATCTATGATCCTGAAGACACGACCACTTACACAACGACGGGGGGAGAATCCCGGACGCTAACCGGAGCGATCAAATCTGTTTGGCTCCGGGGCAATCAAGCTTTCAACGGCAAGAAGACCGCGGAACCTACCGGGGTGTTCCTGCCCAGGCACGCCAATCCCAAACGTCGTCACAATAAAACCACCTGGATTTAGGAGCCAGCTTATATGAAACACTATTTGAACCATCTGCTTTCCCTGTTGTCCCAGCACCCGGAAATGAAGTATGTGATCAGCGAAAAGCTCTGGCAGACTGACTTTCTCAGATTCTACCACTCGCAGACCAACTACAACATCAGTAAGGACAACACGGCATTGGAAATATCGTTGTACAAGGGTAAGAAGTCTTACTCATTCAATATCGATGACCCGACCGCGGGAAAGATCGACAAAGCTCTGGCGAATGCCCTAGCTCTGATCGACATGCTTCCCGAAGATCCCGATTTCGTCGATATTGAGAACGATCCGACCGTCGTCACCCAACGCCGGAAAGCGAACAACATCAAGGACATACCATTAAGCAGAAAGACAGATATCCTGACAGTGATAGCTGATTCTGCCGCAAAGTTTGGCTTCGATATCTTCGGAACCTTTATCTGCAACCGCGAGGAATATCATCTCATAAACAGCAATGGTCTGGACAAGACCTGGGAAGTCTCACCCATATATCTGGAAGTCAAAGCTGTTCATAACGTTTCTCAGATCACTGTTCTGGAGACCTTTGGAGGCGAAGATTTCAGCCGTTTCGACCTCAAGGCTTTCACCGACGGGCTTCTGACCAAGATCCGCTATGCCGGGAACGAAGTGGTCGATGTCGAAGCAGGCCACTATGACGTGATCCTTGCCCCACGCTGCATCGCGGAGTTTGTCCAGTATCTCAGCCATGGGATGAGCGCTCATGCTCTGGATCAGCATTCCAGCTATTTCGACGGCAAGATCGCCGAACAGGTATTCCCGGCTCAGATCACGATCGTGGATGATCCGGAAGACGCTGATCTGATCACCAGCGATTACAACCATGAAGGCCACGCTTATAAGCCCTTGACCCTCATTGATAAAGGGGTCTTCAAGGCTTTCACTTGCGGGAACTATTATGCCCATAAGACCGGACTCCCCAAGAACGGCAACACTGCATCCTGCCTGAAAATCGCTTCCGGAGATAAAACTCTGGATGAAATGCTCGGGAGCATAGAAAAGGGTTTATATATCTCCAGCCTGCACTACATGAATTTCATCAACCCACGCGAGACATCACTCACCGGGCTTACCCGGGACGGAACCTTCCTGATCGAGAACGGCAAGATCACTAAGGTCGTGAACAATCTCCGCTTCACGGAACGTATCGTCAACATTCTCAAGAATATAACCGCGCTGGAGAACAAGAGCGTCACGGTTCCTTTCTCCGGTAACTATGAATTCTTCAGTATCGAATCCTCGAAAGCGCCCCACGTACTGGTGCGCGAATTCAACATCACCTCATCGACAAAGACGATCTAAGGAGCAATGAAGTGGAACATCTGATCAAATCTACCCTCGCCAAACTCAGCAGTCCTGAGATAACCTTTGCCGACGTACGTATCACCAAGACCGACAATGAAGGTATCTATTTTCAGAATGGCAACCTGCGTGATTACAGCAGCGCCATGGATAGCCTCGCGATCGGCATCAGAGTCCTGATTAAGGGTTGCTGGGGATTTTCCGGAAGCCGCGATCTCGATCCCGCCAAGATCGACAGACTTATCCAGCAGGCGATCGCCAATGCCCGCAGCGGTGCTCAGTTCATCCGCAACCCTATCGAGTTTCCCGCCTTGAAAGCATCAGTCGCCGAATATCACCACATTCCGGAGATCAATCCCTTTACCATGAATAAAGAGGAAAAAGTCTCCTTCTTGGGAAAACTTGCCGACACCATCAAACCTCAGGGCAAGATCGTCCATTCCTATGTCGGCGGTCAGTTCATGCGCCAGGAAAAGTATTACATCAATACTGAAGGCTCTTACAGCCACACCTCATATTATAACACCCTGCCGATCATGGGCGTGATCGCCGCGGATAGCGGTCAGATCCAATCCCGCACCTGGCCCGGACACATGAGCGCCGGCAGAGCAGGCTTCGAGCTCTTTTACAAGCAGCAGTTCGAAGAGAATACCGACCGTATCATCAAGGAAGCGACCGATCTGCTCAGCGCTCCTGTGATTACCGAAGAGAGGGCTGATATTATCATCGGGAACGGGCATCTTGCCTTGCAACTGCACGAATCTGTGGGACACGCCACCGAGGCAGACCGCATCTTTGGCATGGAGATCTCCTACGCCGGAAAGACATTCGTAAAGCCCCCGATGCTCGGTGATTACCAGTATGGTTCCGAGATCGTGAATATCTATAGCGACAGCACCGATCCCCGTGGACTAGGCTATCATCCCCTCGATGACGAAGGTGTCCCGGGGAAACGTGCCGAGATCATCAGGAACGGCATTCTCGTGGATCAGCAAACCTCCCGCCACATCGCCCACATGCTCGATCTGGAGCCTTCCTCCAATATGAAAGCTTCTTTTGCCGATGATTTCCCCCTGGTGCGAATGACAAATTTCTGCATAGCTCCGGGAAAGGGCAGCCTTGCCGATCTCATTGCCGAGACGGATCATGGTTATCTGCTCGATTTCACCAAGACCTGGTCTATCGACGACAACCGCAACAACTTCCAGTTCACGACCGAGATTGGTTATAAGATCGAGAACGGCAAGATCACCGGCATCGTCAAGGAACCGACCTATTTCGGTATAACCAAGGATTTCTGGAATTCCTGCGATCGTATCTGCGGAGAAGAAGAATGGGGCTATCACAGCACTTTCCACTGCGGAAAGGGTGAGCCCGGCCAAGTCATGCAGCTCTCTCACGGCGTCGCTCCGGCAAGATTCAAAAACATCAACGTTAGTGTAAAAATGTGATCATGGACAGGGGAGCGACCTCGCGCCGTTCCCCTTTTTCATTACCCTGGAGGATAGGATGAAACGACTGATAATACCGGTATTGTTACTTTTAATTGCGACAGCTCTGCCCGCCTTGCAGTTCGCTAAATGGCACACTTCTCTAGGCGATTTTACCTGTGAGCTTTACGATGACATCGTGCCCATCACGGCAAACAACTTTATTACTCTGACACGCTCAGGATTTTACAACGACCTTATCTTTCATAGGGTTGTGGCAGGATTCGTCATTCAGGACGGAGATCCGCTGGGCACCGGCTATGGCGGTCCCGGCTATACAATTCCCGACGAATTCAGTCCGCTCCTGCATCATGACCAGGCCGGTATCCTGGCAATGGCACACACTTCTCAGCCCAATTCTGCCGGTTCACAGTATTACATCACTCTCGCTCCTACTCCAAATCTGGACGGCAATTACGCCATCTTTGGCAAGGTCATCGAGGGCTTGGAATACGTCCAGCTGATCGGCTCAGTAGCCACCAATGCCAATGGTTTGCCTTTACTACCTGTCAATATCCACACCCTGAGCATGGTCGATCTGGACATCGGAAACGCCACTCCTCCTCTGAACGAACCCGTCCTGACCGAAGCGGGAACCCCTCAGACCTTTATCATAGAGGTCACTACGCAGAATGGGGGAGAGACCTATGCCTGGTATATCGACGATACTATTGTTCCCAATCAGACGGATTTCATCTTCGAATCAGCCTTCACATCCGGCAACCACACGGTCAAATGCAGAATTTCTCAAGGGAGCTTTCATTATGATCTGACCTGGAATGTTCAGAGCGGTTCCGCCAATAATGACCCCCATGCGAGTCCGGTTCTATCGGGGCTCAGCGTCTATCCCAACCCCTTTGGGGATTCCACCACACTCAAATTCTACCTGGGAGATCCCACTTCGCTCAGTTTAACGGTTTATGATCTTCGCGGACGTAAGCTCCGGGAAGAGACGATCCCCGGAAGAACCGGTGAGCAGGAATGGACCTGGGATGGTAACGACAACAACGGCAATCACCTGGCTCCGGGCAAGTACTTTCTATCACTCAGATCGGGTTCTCAATGCAAGGTCGCGCCGGTCACCCTATATTGACTATGCTGATCACGAATATCCTGACCTCGATCAACCCGGTATCATATCGGTATCATTCCGGTATCATCCCGGTATCATTTCCTGTGAGGACGAGATAAGATGCTAAGAAGATATCTCGTTTTTGCCTGTCTGATCATCTGGATGATCTCTGTTTCCCTTTCCGCGGTCGAGAGTGGAAGATTTATGCGGGATCTGGCAGTAACAGCCTGTTTCGCGGATAGCCAGATGACCGCCGGTAGCTCGTATGAACCGTGGTGCACGATCGAGAATCAAGGGCAGATCCAACAGGTCGCGAAAGTCTCGATGCGTGTTTATCGTAATGGGAATACACAGGAAAACTGGCCAAACTTCTATGTTCAGCCGATAGCTCCCGGAGCGGTCGTCAATGTGACCTTTCCCTCGATCCTGATGAGTAACCCTGATTATCTTTACAGATATGATTTTAGTGTGGTTGCTCAGGATTCTCAGCCTGACGATGAACCGGAAGATAACAGCCTCAGCGGCAGGATCAACACCTGGACGACTCCGCAGCAGAAGGTGATCGTGGAACTTGCCACCGGTTCTTATCTGAACATCTTCAACAGCTGTTATGGTGCTATTCAGGGCGGGATCAATCTGACGCAAACCGGTGCGAACATAGCCTTGCTGAACTATCAGGTGACTCCTCCTTATGCTTCCTCAGGCGGTGATTCCCGGATCAATAGCTATGGCATAACCAGTTTCCCCACAGCGATCTTCGGCGGTAGATACCGTAATACTTCATCCAGCGCTGAGGCAAGTCTGATCAGTGAGTATTATCCCCTTTGGCAACTTGCGGGTCAGAGGAAAGCTCCCTTTCAGATCAGCATTTATGGACATCACAATGCGATCTGGGACGATTTTACTTTCCGGATAGACCAGCAGGGGTATCTCGATAACGACGATCTGACGATCAACTGGGCTATAACTGAAGATAACCTTCCTATCGATTGGATGGGTTTTAATCATCTGGACAACGTCGTTCGCCTGATCTCCGGCAGGAATCTTCCCGCCACGATCTGGAACGGGACACATATAGATCTGCTGGAAAACTTCCCTTGGGATAGCCAATGGGTCGATAGTAATTGCTGGATAACTGTCTTTATACAAAAGGGCAACACCGGCGAGATCATACAAGCCAACACCGTGTTGGTCAATCAAATGCAGCCTCCTATCTCCGTCGATGATCCGATTGCGGAGGATGGTCTGAGGATCTACCCCAATCCGGGTGTAAACAATTTTAACGTGGAACTCCAAAATGTCAATGAAGTGGACACAAAATTGGCGATTTACAACCTGCGGGGACAGAAGATCAGGCAACTATTTACCGGCAAGGCTAATGCCGGTAAAACAATAATTTTCTGGGACGGATGCGACGATAATGGCAGAAGTGTCGGAACTGGGATTTATATAATTGAGCTAAATTCCTGTGGGACAAATCGTAATTACAAGGTGATCGTTAGCAAGTGAACTTATTCTGATCCGACAGAGAGCATGAAAATGAAATGCTTGGTCAGGATAAAAAGCTTGACACATTATCCTTGGCAGTTATTTTCTATTTTGGTAGATATATTGCTGTTATAGATAACAGTTTGAAGATAATGCTGGCAGATTGTACCGCATATTGTAAACGCTGGAGAGACATCCCCGGCATGAGATAATGAAGCCTAAAACAAATAAGGAGATCAAAGATGAAAAAGCTATTACTTCTTATGCTTGCCCTGTCGCTGATGGGCATGATTTTTGCTGACATCATGCAGCCGGGCGAGTCTCGCACACCGGTGCAGGGACCGAGCGGGTATCGAGTTCCCGCTCCACGCACGGAATCAACTTTCACATTTTCCACGCCACCTACTGCTCTGTTGACCAATTTCTACGACTACATGATAGGTGGATACAACGGTTTACCGATCAAGGTCATACCAGAATCAGCCGGTGGTGGCTACTTTATGACCTATCATGGCAGAAGACAGCCTACTTCCACCAGACGCGTATTTTACACCTATATTGGTCCGACGGGTGTTGTGATCAACAATAATGAGATCACGGAAACTCAGATCGCTGAAGGTTTTGCTTCCCTGGCGGTGGATCCTGTTTCCGGCAAGCCTCTCTATGCCTGGCATTCGAACGTTGATACGGATACCAATACCGAGACCATGTTTGTCGCGGACGCTTTCATGTCGGGTATCGCCGGTCTCTTTGATACTGCTCAGATCCTCTGTAACGCACCGATTGTGATCGACCCTCCGAGTTTTAACCCCACTTCCGACAATGAATTCATCTGGCCGACAAATGTGATCGGACCCTCACCCGTTGCGGGGAAGCGTCGTATCTATGTGTTGATGAGAAATTACGTCACGCATGCCGCGAATCCCTCTGAAAATGTCTATATTGCTTTCGCTGATTTTGATGCTTCAGATCTGGAAATGGATACCACTCTCGTCTGGAGTTACACCACGATCCCTACTCTGGATGACTGGAATCATGACAGCGTGAACTGGCGTCGTCCGCAGATGGCAGTTGCCGCTGATGACAATGGCAATCTCTATTATTCCGGCTATCACTATGCCACGGACGCGGAAGATAACACTATAGACGAACCTGATATGGATGTCTTTGTTTGCAACAACTATGGCCAGGGAACCTGGACGCGCTATACGCACTATAGCAATCTTGCGACCTGGAATCCTCCCGCCACTCAGGGTGGAACGGTTGGTTACTTTACCAATGACGCAGGAACAGCTTATGCTGATGATGCCCTTTCCTGGAATATCGCTAATTCCAGCCATCTCAATGCCGAATTTGACGCTCAGGGTAAGCTTCATGTTCCTGCGCTTTGGGCTCTTTCCACCAACGAAGGAACCTATTATCCCAATATGCAGTTTGTGAAGCAATTCACGTTCGACCCCACAACTCACGACTTCGCGATCATGGATGTCTATCCTCAGAAAGATCCGACCGATACGCATAACGTCACCTTCACTCCCTGGGATACTGAAGCTCCCTGGGGCGAAGTCGATAGCTATCTTGACGATGGTGCCGGTGGAGTCGTCCCCGCGATCCAGACGGATTGGAATTTCCCGCTCTGGGATGCTTCCGCTTCCGCGGATGCCATGACCTTCCATTATAATGGGATCAAGATCACCAAAGCGAACTCTCACGGTATGATGGCTATGGTATGGCAGAACTCCTGGAGAGCCAGAATGTACAACTATTATTCAGACACGGATTATTCCGCCTGGGCGAATGTTCCTGAGATCTATATCGCTGTTTCTGACGATAATGGTGTCACCTGGTGTGAACCGATGGTTCTGAATAATATCGAAACTCCTGCCATGGCAGGGATCAAGCCCATGTACGTCTATCCCGCGGATCAGATGGTCTATGTCGGAAACTCGAACGGTATCCATACTGCCAAGCTTGGCCTTATGTTCTATGATGACTACACATGGGGCGCTTTCGTCCAGACTCCTCCCTACCATCCTACTTGTGATGGTGGCAGAACCATGTTTATGGAATTGCTGATCAACTGCCCAACTTCAGGGAATGATCCTGTCGTTCCTGCCGTGAGCAACATGCTCAGCCAGAACTATCCCAATCCCTTCAACCCCGAGACAACCATCGGCTTTGACCTTCCCTTGAAGGGCGATGCCAGGCTGGATATTTACAACGTCAGGGGTCAGTTGGTCAAGACCCTTGCCAACGGAATCCTGGATTCAGGACGTCACAACCTTGTTTGGAACGGACTTGATGAAGCAGGTCAGCCTGTTTCCAGTGGTATGTATTTCTCCAGACTCTCCTACGGCAACCACACAGAGTCCCGTAAGATGATGTTGGTCAAATAAACAAACACAGTTAACACTGAAATATCGCAAGGGGCGCTGAATCAGCGCCCCTTGTTGCTTTTGTAAGAATCTGATAGCGTTTTGACAAAAGACTTGGTTATTGGTTTCCTGATGATGAAACAAGGGTCACTTTCACTTGATCGGGGTATAAAAAAAGGAGAAAACCGTGAAGTTCTCTCCCTAGCATATCGTTAAATATATTTAGATATTCAGAGTTCCTTGCCGTAGATGCGGAATCTTTTGTATATCCTGCCTTGAGCGCGTTCCATTTCAGCGCGTACCTGAGCATTGTTTTCCAGCTCATGGTGAGAGTCCCAATACTCGATCCCCGCGTTGGCGCAGGTTTCGAGGAGGGAATAACCCAGGAGCACATCAACTCCCTTACCACGGTATGATTCTTTGATCGCGCCCATGTAGAGATCCAGGATCTTGGATTTCTTACGGGCGGCGAGGATGCTGAGGAACCCAAAGGGGAACATTCTGCCTCTGGCTTTGCGGATACCATCAGCCATATTTGGTATGGCTACGATAAAACCGATCACTTCTCCGGCAGCGTTCACGACGGTCTTGATGAACTTGGGATCGACGACAGAGATGTAACGATTTGCCAGGTCCTGCATTTCGTGCTCTTCAAAGGTTGAATAGCCATAAAGATGCGTGAATGCATCATTCATAAGCTTAAAAATCGGGAGGATATACGGACGGAGTTCACTGGTCTTGGTTAAGTTCTTGAGTATCAGGTCCGGATTCCGTTCGACCCGCTTGAACATTTTGCCGTAAAACTCGGTCTTGGCTTTCTTTACTTCTACCTGATAAACTACATAATCGACTTCTTTACCGTAGCCGAGTCTTTCGATGTATCCAGGTACAGAGGGGAGATTCTCAAACGAAGCAAGGCTGGGAACCTCGTCAAATCCTTCCGTCATGAAGCCTTCAGGATCTTCTTCAGTAAAGCCCATGGGGCCTACGATCTTAGTCATACCCTTGGCTTTTGCCCAGGCTTCGGCGAATTTAACCAGGGCTTCCGTAACTTCAAAACTGTCGATGGCATCATAATAGCCAAATCTTCCAACCTTGGTACCCTGTCTTTCATTCAGACGTTTATTGATGATCCCCGCGATCCTGCCGACTGCTTTCCCGTCTTGATACGCCAGGGCGTAGATCATTTCGCAGTATGCGTGTGAGGGATTTCTTTTAGAATCAAAACTGCGGGCGTCATCCGCATAGAAGGGTGGAACCCAGTTCTTTCTACCCGCGTTAACCTTCTCCGGAAGGTAGATGAATTCTTTCATCTGTGCCGGAGTCTTGACCTCTTGGATCACAATACTCATTTCAATGCTCCATTTAGCTTTTCCGTACTTATAATTGTACGTAATAGACCGTCGCAGTCTGTCAGAATCTGCCAAAGCTGTCAATAAGAAAGTCTTAGACAGATACAACCTTGGGGCGTTAATATACCTATGATAAGGCAGGCTTGATTTGTAACCTATAACAGAACATTCAGATAAGCTATTTCCAAGCATAGTTGTACTATGGTATTTCTTCGACAAGTAGTCGCTGTGAATAATGACTCGCTAAGTTTGAATCATTTAAATCTGTCAAAATAGACTGCGTTGTTGAGTTCTAGTCGGTGGTATCTGTCGTGGATCGAGTAGTAATCCAAGAACAACTGCTTCAAGGATCTGCATTTCTTAGTAAAACAATAAGCTGGGTTATGTCTCTATTATTCAACAGCTCTTTGCACAATTTATCCCAATCTAGCAGATTAAGATTGCATTGTTTTCTGGACATGTTATTATGTACTCAAGATTGAAGATTATATCTTAGGCTGTTTTTATATGGAGGATTTATGAAAAAGACAGTACTTGCATTGATTATGGTTATTTTTTGCTCTTTGGTCGTTGCGCAGACTCTAAATGATTATCGTAGCAACGGTACAGGGAATTGGAATGCCATAGCCGTCTGGCAGCGATACAATGGCTCAGCCTGGGTTGCGGCGACTGCTTTCCCCACCAATAGCACGGCAAACATCATCACTATACTTTCGCCCCACGTTGTGACCGTGACCGCGTCTGTCTCAGTCGATCAAACAGTGATCGACAGCGGCGGGAAGGTTATCGTCAACGCGAGCCAGACTCTCACCGTGGCGAATGGCGCGGCAGCGACCGATATGCAGATCTTTGGTACACTCGAGAACAAAGGAACGGTGACCGCAACGGGTAAGATAGTATACGAATCGACGGGGATCTATGTCCACAATCGTAATGGTGGAACGATCAATACCGCGACCTGGAACAATGGCTCAACCTGTGTGATTCAAGGGCTGACTTCAACTGCGATCGCGGGTGGAGCGCAGACCTTCTATAATCTTACCTGGAGTTGCGCTGGACAGACTGCTAACTTCACCACAGCTACAAACGCGTTCAGAACTATTAGGGGTAAACTTCTGGTTGTTAGCACAGGTACAGGGAGATGGACCTGGAATGGGATCGGTATAACCTCTAAGTCGATCGGAACCTATGAACAGACAGGTGGTTTCGTCGATATCAGCGCAAGTTCTTATAACACCTTGGTCGATCTGAATGGGGACTTCGTGATGAGCGGTGGTACTTTCCAGCAATCAGGCACCTCAACAGGATGCAAATGGATCTTTAAGTATCCGGGACAAATGGTTGTAGATCACTCAGCCGGTACAATTTCCGGGACTATATCCGTCGATGTCTATTCTGGAACTACTCTGGATGTTGTCAATAATCCTCTGATGGGTTCGGGCAGTTTCAATCTCCTGGCTGGAGCAGGTCTGATCATCAGGGATGCAGGAGGAATCACTTCCAGTGGCGCAACCGGAGTCATACAGATGACAGGAACCAGAACCTACAATGCAGAAGCTGATTATTTCTACATGGGAACGATCGCGCAGAGCACCGGAAACGGCCTTCCTGCAAATGTTCACGATCTTACCGTGGACAATGCCAATGGAGTGACCCTGACAAATCCCGTCACAGTAAACGGTATCTACTATGAAGTCGCCGGTGCGCTCTCATCACCTCCCTCAGTTGATGGTTACAGATCAGTCGATCAGAACTATCTCTCATTTGAAGAGAGTGGTGAGATAGTGAATAACTTCAGCGTGACCGTCACAACCCCCAATTACTATCCCAATTGGGTCAGCCGCCTTTGGTCGATCAACGGTACTTTCACAGGCGACAAATACGTCACATTCTATTGGAATGAAACTGATGACTATGGCTTCGACTGGGCTGCTGACTTGCCCGCCGTCTATCAAGGAACCGTCAAACTCAGCGCTGAGAGCTATGACACGGATAGCGACCCAAGCTGGGTGACCGTGATCATGACCAATACCTTCACCAAAGCTACTTACAGAATTGGTACTGATTCAGGTGATACCCTCCCGATCGAGCTGTCCTCGTTCACCGCGGTTCTGACAAACACCGGCCGTGTCCGCATCCAGTGGATAACCCAGAGCGAGACCGGCAATTCAGGATATCATATTCTCCGAAACGATTCTGAAGTACTTGATTCAGCGGAGCTTATCAGCGGCTTGATCCCTGCGACGAATAGTTCCTATGCCCACACGTACATCTTTGAAGACACGGAGCTAAATGGCTTGGGAACATATTATTACTGGCTCGAATCACAGTTCATGGATGGAACGAATTCCTTCTTTGGTCCCTTGCAAGTGAACGTGACCGAGGACGGGGGAGTTGACGTTCCGGTGATACCCAGTTTTACGAGGGTCAAGGGTATCTATCCCAATCCGTTCAACCCAAATACAACCCTGAAGTATGAATTGGTGGAGAATGAACTGGTCAGCCTAAAGATCTTTGACACGCGCGGCCAGTTGATCCGCGATTATCCGCCGGCATCAGTGCCTCCCGGTCCGCACAGGATCGCCTGGGATGGGACAGATTCAACCGGCAGGAGCGTCGCGTCCGGGATCTATTTCTTCCACTTCCAGGCAGGGAAATACTCGAACGTCAGAAAGGCGATACTGGTAAAGTGATCTAAATCACAAAGAGCCTTGTCTGTGATCATCCTCAAGGGTGGGTAAAACTGCCTTTGAGGATGATTTTTGCTTCACCGCTGATTAAGACTCTATCACCTGATACTTTGACCCTGAAATCTCCACTTCTGGCTGAAGCCTGAAACCCATGAAGTTCCTTCACCCCCAGTCGGTTAGCCCAATATGGTGCGAGGAAGGTCTGTGCGGAACCGGTGACCGGATCTTCATTGATGCCTTCCCACGGCGCGAAATAGCGGCACACATAGGCATCATCGCCGGTTGAAGCAGAGATAGCAATGCCAAAGAACGGCAGATCTTTCAGCTTGACTAAGCAATCGAAATCAGGATGCGTATCCAGAATGGTCTGTGCTTTTGGATAGATCAGGACCAGATTGCGCGTCCGCGGAGCGAAGAGGATCTCCTCCGGCATCACATCTACTACTGCGAGAAGCACATCTTCAGCAACTGAAGTGTTTACAGGCCGGTCTATGGGGAAGTTCAGCTCGATGCTTTGCCCTGCTCTTTGAACGCTAAGTTCACCGGAAAGACTCCTAAATGTTAGTTCTACTGCCTGAGGATGATAGAATTCGAACAGGCATTTTGCCGAGGCAAGGGTAGCGTGTCCGCAGAGGGGCACTTCGACCTCCGGAGTGAACCAGCGGATCTGGTAGTCGTTAACTGCCAGTTGCTTGAGAAAAGCGGTCTCCGAGAAGCCGAAGAACTTGGCGATAGCCTGCATCTCACCTGCCTCAGGATAATCCTGAACAATCATAACTGCTGCGGTATTCCCACCTGTAAAGCTGGTCGTGAAAGCGTTCACGAAATATACTGGAAAATCCATACTGATCCTCTTGATTACGTTAGTTTGAGTGCATTTTTCTTCCTAACATCGGGTGTTGATCCTCTTCCACTGTCAAGTTTTATCCACAGCCCGGCTTTGCTTTTTCTGACATTATCATGTCAGCTGAGGGGTATCATCCCGGTATCATTTCCTGTCATGACAGGAAATGATACCGGGATGATACCGGAAAGACAGCGGGATCTTGGGAAGAGATTCAGGCGACCAGAGAACGGATAAATAGCTTGAAAAAAACTCAATATGGAATATATTATGCGTAGACACGCCTTAGCGGCGCGTACAACATACGAGGTGAATAAGATGAACAGAGTTATATATTTTGAATTGCCCTCCGATGATCCTAAGAAACTGTCGGAGTTCTATGCCAGAGTTTTCGGCTGGCAGGTCAGGACCATTCCAGAGATCGACGACTATTATGTGATACTGGCTGGGACAGGATCAGAACACGGCATCAATGGCGGGATCATGGGCAGGAACATGGATTATATCGCCAATCACATTGCCGTGGACGATGTCGATAAGTTCATGAAGCTCGCGAAAGCAAAAGGCGCGGAGATGATCACACCGAAGATGCATGTCGATCAGATGGGCGATTTTGCCTGGTGCGCCGATCCGGAAGGCAATGAATTCGTCCTGGCGAAGCTTGATCCTGATTACAATGCGTTCATGAACAAGCTGTTGGCTCAGGGCGATCCCCTCACGCAGGTGAGAGGGAGAATGGTGCATTTCGAACTTCCCGCGGATGATCCGGATAAATTGGTTGAGTTCTATACAGATGTCTTTGGCTGGAATATCCAAAAATGGGATGGTCCGATCGAGTACTACATGGTAAGTACAGGCCCGGAATCAGAACCTGGGATAGACGGTGCGATCATGCGCAGAGGAAATGTTCAGGGTGCCGTCAATACCTTTGGTATCGGCGATATTGATGCGATTATCCAAAAAGTCGTGGATTACGGCGGCGAATCAGTGATGCCCAAAGAGGAGATCCCGGGAGTTGGCTGGTTCGCTTATTGCTCCGATCCGCAGGGAAATCTATTTGGCTTGATGGAACCTGCAAATTGTTAAGTTCATGAACCGGCTGAACATGGAATAAACGGATGTCAGGTCTTCTCTGGTCAGTTTGAATCGGAGAAAGTCTTTGTGACCGTGATATTATGAGTTTACCGGGGAAGAGGATAGTATGAAGAGCTTATATTTATCTTTGATTTTCGGGGTGATCGTGTTGTCTTTGGCCGGGCAGGGGCTTTCCAAACCGGAAAGTGTCACGTATGATTATGCCACGGGGATCTACTACGTTAGTAATACAGGGGATGGTTCCATCGTGCAGTCCACGGATCTGGTCAACTACAGTTTCTTTGCTCAGGATCTGGGTTCAGTGCGTGGCTTATATATTTCCGGCAAGTATCTCTATGCGGCATCGAATCTTGGGTTGGTACTTTTCAACCTGAGCAAAGGCGAAAGAATCAAAACGATCGGTGTTCCCGGCTCGATATTTCTCAATGACGTCACCGGGGATAACTCCGGAAATATCTATGTGACAGATAATAAGGCGAATCGTATCTTCAAGTATGAGAGTGGCTCCGGTAGGATCAGCACCTTCATAAAATCCGGTATCCAAAATCCTAATGGAATTGTGTATGACAAACGCTATGACCGCCTGCTTCTTGTCTCGCTGAAAGCAAATTCCCCAGTGCAGACCATATCCCTTCCGGATGGAGTTGTCGGAACTTATAAGTCAACTCCGCATAGCAGCTTGGATGGATTGGCGCTCAAACCTAACGGAGTGATATACTATTCGAGCTGGGGGACAGGTTCGATCCACAAACTGCGCAACAACAAGGATGCGCCGGAAGTTCTGGTCAAGGGTTTGAGCGGACCGGCAGACTTCTTTCTTCAGGAAAATACGGTCACCGACAGTCAGGGAAACAAGATCAAGAAATACAAGCTGATCATCCCGCAGATGACCTCGAACAGCATCAAGATCAAAGACTTGAACTAGCGGTCATCAGGCTGGTAGTCAAATAGCCGGCGGATGTCCTCACCTGTCATATTCTTCAGTAGTTGCTGACCATCTTCGATCACGGAGCGGAATAGATCGCGCTTGCCTTCCTGGAGTTTAAGGATCTTTTCCTCGACCGTACCAAGAGTTATCAGGCGATAGACATTGACCTTATTCAGCTGTCCGATACGGTGAGTTCTGTCTATAGCCTGCTGTTCGACTTGGGGATTCCACCACGGATCAAAGAGGATGACAGTATCGGCTGAAGTCAGATTTAGCCCGGTTCCGCCTGTCTTCAGGCTGATCAGGAAGAGGGGGATATCAGGGCTGGAATTGAACATGTTGACCTGATTCATGCGGTCTTTGGTCTGTCCGTCCATGTAGGCGTACCGGTAACCCTGGCGATCGAACTCCTGTCTGATGATCCTCAGCATCTGCACGAACTGGCTGAATACCAGTACCTTGTGTCCGCTTTCGAGCGAATCGCGGACTATTTCCATCATAAGCTCAAGTTTGGCGGAAAGTTCAGGATCACCAAGCATGTCCGGATTGGCGAGGCTGGGATGATTGCAGACCTGGCGTAGCTTGGTCAAAGCAGCGAGGATATGGATGTAGTTTGGCTCTGCTGAGTTCTGATCCGGGAACAGCTTCTTCTGGACGCTGTCCAATATTTGAAGATAGAGCTTTTCCTGTATCGGATTGAGTTTGCACCAGGATACCTGTTCCTGCTTATCAGGGAGCTCCAGCAGCACGTCTTTCTTGATCCTTCTGAGCAAAAACGGGCTGATCGCCAGGTGCAATCTTTGCCGGTTCTTCAGATGGTCATCGGAGTGTATATGCTCTCTCTTGAAGGAATTCAGGCTTCCCAAGTAGCCGGGCATGAGGAAATCGAAGATCGACCAAAGCTCCGTCAGATCATTCTCTATAGGGGTTCCGGAGAGAGCCATACGGTGGCGGGACTTCAGTTTCTTGATCGCGGAAGTACGCTGAGCGGAAGTGTTCTTGATATTCTGAGCTTCATCCAGGACGATCCAGTCGAATTTCTTGTCCTTTAGCGTTTGCAGATCATTCAGAACCAGGGAATAAGACATAATAAATAACTGAACATTAGGGTTCGAAAGCTGTTCGAGGCGTGTTTCTTTGCCGCCTTCGACGATCTGATAGCTGATGTTGGTATGGAATTTCTCTATCTCAGCAGCCCAGTTGTAGAGCAAGGTCTTGGGGCAGATCACGAGACTTACACTGTCGGGAGAGGCATTTGCCAGGACCGAAAGCGCCTGGATCGTCTTGCCCAGTCCCATTTCATCGGCAAGGATCCCCGAAAGCTGGTAGTTTGCCAGCATGCTCAGCCATGAATAGCCAGCTTTTTGGTAGCTTCTCAGCACTGTTTCCAGATAGCCTGGAAGGTGCTCTGCTCTGCTTAGGCGTCGGGTCACAAGATCCTGGGACATCTTTTCTAAATAGCTGTCTCCCATGATCCTGATCTCAGGGTTATCCTGTTGTAACCGCTGATAATAAGGTAGCTGCATGAGACGAGCACGATATGTCTGATCGGCGTTGCGTTCGCTGGTCGTGATCAGCTTGTCCATCTCATGGAATAATTCAGGATTCGCGATAAAGATCAAGCGTCCATCCTGGGTGTGCAGGAAGTCCTCCTTGGTGCGGAAGAACTGCTTCAATTCCTCATGCGTGAAAGTTATATCCTTGTATCTGTATCGGACGTTGTAGGCAAACCAGTCGATGTCATCGCCTTCTCTGGCTTCGATCTCCACAGTCAGCTGTGCTTTATGGACGAATTCTCTTTCGATTACCGGGTCGATCTCGATATCCCAATCGTCTTCATTCAGCTCGAACATCACGTTCTTCAGGTGATCCACACTCTCTTTGCCGGAGAAGACTATCTCAGAGAACTGCTCCAGTCGATTCATATCCCCATCGGGCAGTCTGTGGTAGAGGTTCTCCACTTTGGTCACTGTCTGATGAGGAACACGGAACCATTTCTCCTCGGTTTCATTAGCGGGTGACGAATCCAGCCTGACCAGCGGAGAATGAAATCTTATCACAGACAGGGGTAATTCCTCGCCACTCCTATAGATCAGTGACCCCGCAAGATGGTACAGGTCAAACTCCCTGGAGAGTTTAAGGCGGATCCGGGGAACTTCATCAATGATCTCAGGAAGGGTGATACGTTCATCAAAGTCAAGATACAGGTCGTATTTGCGCAGTTCACGGTAAACGATAGTCCGCCAATAGACCAATTCTTTGACGGAGAGAAGCTTTCCGCCTGCAAAGATCTGGTCGATGATCTCGTTCTGCAGAGGAAGATAAAGGTTATGAACGCTATTGCGGAAGAACAACCAGGTCGGGAATCCAGCGTACCAGATGGAAAGTTCATCCACAATGATCGGGTGAACCCGAAAGCCTTTCTTCCCGGATGGCTCGATCCTCAAGCTGAGGTTATACGGCTGAGAGACGAAATGCAGCGGTTCCGCGGTCTCACGAACCACAGCCATGCTTCCAAGGTTTTGCAGGATCGCCAGCACCGCAGGGAACTCCTGCTTGCTCAGCGAGTAGAATTTACCTTTGCTGCTCTGCGAGACCCTGTGCGTATGAACGTATTGCCAAAGCCTTAGTTCCGCGTCACCAAGAGCTTCACGCTGCCTGATCAATACCGCTTTAGCATGGCTTTCCAGCTCTTCGATCTCCTCATCCAGGCTGACACGGATCAGGGCTGGTATGTCTACATGATCGTAACTATCGTAATAAAACCTGATCTTATCCGTATCCGGATTGAATATACCCTCGATCTGGATGCGGGAATTATCCAACAGACTAAGAATCTCTTCCCCTGCCCGGAGCGCGTTGCCGAAGCAAGTCTCCACGATCGGTTCTTCAAAGATATCGGTCTTGAGATTGTAATAGCTGTATCTCAGGATCGACAGATAGTGCCGGCAAGCATCATCATCCCTGCATTCTGAACAACTATGCCGGACGATAGTCTGAGCAGCCTGGTCATACGTAACGTCAACTACAGCGGAGAAATACTCTTTCTTCTGAGGTGTGGAGAAGAATCTCAGATGGATAAGCTCGTTCTCATCCTTGTATTTCCAGTGCAGAAGATCCCCATTCTCCAAGCCTATCACGGCATGATTGAAGTACCAGGAGGTGGAAAGTTCGTGAAAGTCTTTGCTAAAAAGCCTTGCCATATACCTGCTTATATCCCGATGGAGCGGACAACTCTGAAGCCATCGATGCTATCCCGGTTATCAGGCGTCTCGTAGGCGCGGTTGGTATGTTTTGTGTATATTGCCTCATACTTCCAACAGCCACCGCGTATCGATCTGTCTGAACCGCTTTCAGGTCCTCTTGGCATCGAAGAAGAGCTATTCTTGTAATAGAAGGCGGAATACCAGTCCCAGCACCATTCCTCGATATTTCCACTCATATCATAGAGACCCAGTTCGTTTGGACTAAGGGTTTTCACGGGATGCGATCTTCCACCGGAATTAGCAGAACTCCAGGCAACTATCGACGGATCGTTGCTACCGCTGTACTTGAAGCCGCTGCTGTGATTACCACCTTTCGCGGCAAACTCCCATTCTGCTTCGGTCGGGAGCCGATAACCATTAGCATCGAAATCACAGACGATACGATTGGACTGCCAGTTCGCCGGCGCGGTGTTCCCATCGATCGAGTAGCAGGGAGTCAAGCCTTCCTGCAGGCTTAGTTTGTTGCAATAAGAGATAGTCTCAAACCATGTGACCTGCTCGACGGGCAGACTGTCTCCTTGTGTGTAGGAGGGATTGAATCCCATGATTGCCATCCACTGTTGCTGTGTTACTTCCGTCTCTGACATCCAGAAAGAGTCTACGGAAACCTGATGCTGAGGCATTTCGTCCGCCTCACTGGATTGTTGCGAACCCATGAGATAGCTACCGCCGGCAACCTCGACCATACCCTCAGGACGCTTATCCGCAACCGGCTTGTCTTTTCCTTTCAGGACAAAGATATAGAGCAGCGCTGCGATCAGGATCACTGCCGGGATGATATAGACGAGCGGATTGGTCTTTTTTCCTGAACTCTGCCGTACCTGTTTCTCCGGCAGAGGGATAAGTTCTGGTTTGACTTGATTTTGTCGATTTGGCATTCTGGATAATGTGACAGGCTCAGGGGATGGGCTGGAGACTTTTGCCAGATCGCTAATTATCCCGTTCACATTTTGATAGCGAGTATTCATGTCCTTCTCGCACATATGATCGAGAATAGTGATCAACTCCTTGGGAATATATGGATAGATCGTTAAAGGTGAGGGAAGCTGTTCGGTCAGGATCGCGTGTTGGATCTTATAACTGCTATCTGTATCAGTATCATAGGGGATTCTCCCCGTGAGCATCTCATAGAACAGGATTCCCAGGCTGAAGATATCGGACCGATGATCCACGCTCTTTGAGTCGTTGATCTGTTCAGGACTCATATAATAGAGCGTCCCGATCTGCATTCCTGTTCTGGTCATGCTGAAGTCCGCCAACGCTTTAGCGATACCGAAATCCATAACCTTGACCATGTCATTATTGGCAGTGTCGATCATGATGTTCGAGGGCTTGATATCCCTGTGTATGATCCCTTTGGAATGAGTGTGTGCCAATGCCTCAAGTATCTGTCTGAGTATATGTACCGCGCGCTGATAGGGGAGCGGACCGGTCTGAGAGATCAGCGTCTTGAGATTGATACCCGGTGCGTATTCCATGGCGAGATAATAATCCTGATCCTGGGAAAAGAAGCCCCAGCAGGTGACAATATTCGGATGCAACAGGTTTGCCAGGATCTTGGCTTCCTGGCGGAATCGCTCAACCAGGGACGAATCTCTAACTAATTGTGATGAAAGTACCTTGAGGGCGATCTTGCGTTCTATGTTGATGTCCTCAGCCAGCCAAACTTCTCCCATTCCGCCTTCGCCCAAACGCGATATTAAGCGGTAATCCCGGATCGTCGTTCCTGATCTTAGTTCCATAGTGCAGACTCCATGAGTATCATTCAGGACATTCTCATTTATCTGCGTAATATGTCAAGCTACTTTCTGCGCGCAGTCCGATCCCTGCTTTGGTCCTTCGGGTTTTACCACCCTCTCTTACCGGTATCATATCGGTATCATGTCCTGTCATGACAGGAAATGATACCGGAATGATCGGGGGAAGATAGCCGGATGAAAAGGTTTAGCGGAGAAGAGCCAATAGCCCGGATAAGTAGATGAAAGGCAACAATAAAGGTATCTGAAACAATGCGGATATCAGCTTGCCGGATCGGGATTCTTTGCCGGAAGAAGGAGGCGTTTCAGATCGGAATATACTCCGGGATCGATCAGGTAGAGGATGCCGAAATAGACGATCAACAGCGTTGTTCCGTAGTAAAGACCATGGCGTAGTCCTCCCAACCGGATCACGCTCAGCCCCAATATGGCAGGGATGAGAAGTCTCGACATCAGCGAGACTATGCTGCTAACGAGTTTTTCGCCTAGAAGCACGAGTGACATGAAATAGAAACTAAGATGCAGCACGGCGCTGGCGAGGCAGAAACTGAGAACGGCATAGTCGTATCCGTATCTGAAACCCCAGGCGAGAGCGGCCAGACGCAGGATCGTACTGATCACGTTCCAGATCAATTCATAATGGGGCTTACGGCAGATAACCGGCACTGCGGAGATGGGATGGTGCAAGAGGCTGGTTCCATAGAACAGCACAAGATAATAGATCAAAGGCAGCGCAGCGTTCCATTTATCACCCAGGAACAACGGGATAAGATATTGGAGACCAAAGGCATAGCAGATCAGCAGAGGAATCCCGAGCCAGAGGATGAGTGAAGTGTAACGGCGGATATTGGCGATCGTGACGCTTCTCTGCTGGACGGCGAAAACCGGGAAGAAGACTTGTGAAACGGCTCCGGTGAGCATCCCGACCGGCACCCCGATCATCTGCGTGGCAAAGAA
>Ga0116171_10000964_pt1 | contig 29664 bp, 26 predicted proteins | sample AD_JPNHW2_MetaG_FD_89798 | JGI IMG/M metagenome (GOLD analysis project Ga0116171, IMG submission 89798) | Active sludge microbial communities of municipal wastewater-treating anaerobic digesters from Japan - AD_JPNHW2_MetaG | ecosystem: Engineered > Bioreactor > Anaerobic > Digestate | place...
TAGAAGGTAAAAAAGTCCGATTTGACGCTATAAAACCGTTCGACACAATCTTAAATTATGCTGATAGTCAACTCTGGCTCCCCTGAGTGGTTTCGAAAACCTCTCAGAAAATCCTGGCAATCTGCCGATAGGTATTGAAGAGACTGATAACGAGTCATCAACCAGGCAAATAATCTCTGAAGAACTCAAATCCGGCCGATTAGACGAAAAGGAGGTAGAAATCGAAGTGAACGAACAACAAACTCCGGTTGTCGAAGTTTTCTCCTCTCAGGGCGGTTTTGAGGAAATGGGCATCAACATGCAGAACATTCAGAGCATGCTTGGCAATATTCTGCCTGGTCGCAATCGCCGCAAGAAGGTTTCGGTAGCCCAGGCACGCGAAATATTCTTTGCTGAAGCTCTTAATCAGCTTATGGAACCCGAAGATTTGCAGAAAGAAGCCGTTATGCTGGCTCAGGAAAGCGGCGCCATCTTCATCGACGAGATTGACAAAGTTGCGTCATCATTTGTCAGCAATACCGGCCCGGATGTATCACGGGAAGGCGTGCAGCGCGATCTGTTGCCTCTGGTAGAGGGCACAAGCGTCATGACCAAGTATGGCATGGTTAAAACCGACCACATTCTCTTCTTTGCCGCCGGCGCCTTCAATGTCAGCAAGCCTTCTGACCTGATACCAGAGCTTCAGGGGCGGTTCCCGGTGCGTGTTGAATTTGACAAACTCAGCAGCGAAGACTTTAAACGCATTCTTACTGAGCCAAAGAATTCTCTGGTAAGACAATATCAGGCGATGCTGGCTGTTGATAATCTTGAAGTCAGCTTTACGGCCGACGCCGTTGAGCGCATCGCCTATTATGCCTGTGAAGCTAATGAAGCACACGAAAATATCGGGGCACGAAGACTGCACACCATCATGGAACAACTGATGGATGAGGCGTCTTTTTCAGCCCCTCAGACTTTAACTGGCCGTTATGAAATTTCACGTGAAACAGTGGACCGGGTAATCGGCCCTCTGATGCACGACCGTGATCTGGCAAAATTCATTCTCTGAAATTAATTATCTGGGGGAACCAACATGTTCGAAAGACTGACCGGCACCGCAACCTTTAACCTTCTCACCAAGGGTCTGGATGTGTCATCGAAGCGTCATTCAGTTATTTCAAACAATATTGCCAACGTCAACACCCCCCTTTTCAAGCGGCAGATTGTCACTTTTGAAGATCAGATGGCCAAGGTTTTCGACGGCAAGATAGATATCGTTGGGCGCCGTGAAGACGACCGGCATATTCCGATTGGCGAGAGTAACTACATGAATGTTGACCCGGTCACTATCAAAGATCGCATTCATGTGATGCGCAATGACAAAAACAATGTTGATATCGATGTTGAAATGAGCGATCTGGCGAAGAACACCATGACCTACCAGATTCATTCAACACGTCTGGCCTCCATGTTTGCTCAGTTGAATGATATAATCTCACGGGGAGGTAAATCATAATGTCTATCTTCAGAGGTATTGATATTTCGGCATCAGGGCTGACGGCAGAACGTCTGCGCATGGATGTCATTTCGAACAACATTGCGAACGTTAACACTACCCGAACCGAAGATGGCGAACCATTCAGACGCAAGATGGCCATTTTTCAGGCCCGGCATGCTTACGGGCAGCGCCCTTATATGGATCGCATAAATCCCCAGGAGCCCGGCAAAGGCGTCAGGGTTACGGCCATAATGGAAGACATGAGCCCCTTCAAGATGGAGTATGAGCCGAACCATCCAGATGCAGACTCAGAGGGGTATATCAGACGACCGAACATTAATATTGTGCACGAAATGGTTGATATGATTACCGCGACCCGTGCCTACGAAGCCAATGTTACCTGCATCAATTCGGCCAAAGACATGACTAACTCAGCATTAAATATCAGTTCAAGAGGTTAATGAATGAAAATTGATACAAACAATCCGATGCACGGCGTCAGAACGAAACCCGAGCGGCCGCAGACCAATGCGAAAGAGCAATGGAATTCATTTCTCGACCAGTTGCAGACAGCGATCGGTGAAGTAGACCAGCTTGGCAAAGAATCGGAAAAGCTCACACAGGATGCGGTTCTGGGGCGCGTTGAAAACCTGCATGATGTGATGATCGCAGCTGAAAAGGCGAAGACGGCGATGAATCTCACCCTTGAAGTCAGGGGTAAAGCGCTTGAAGCTTACAAGGAAATAATGCGGATGAATTTTTAATTTTTAGTCTTTACAGAATGGCGTGGCCGTACTATAAATAAATATCCAACCTCGCCAGAAAAAAAATCAGTGCACGACGGAGCAGGGAGTAGCAGGCAATGACAGAATTTCTTCGGCAGTTATGGGAACCTATCGCCAAATTGCCCCGGTTGCAGCAGATCGCGCTGGCAGCCTTTGCAATCCTGGTAATCGTCGGGATTATCAGTGTTTCAATGTGGGGCACACAAAAAGAGTTTATTGCTCTTTTTGAGGAACAGCTGAAGATTGAAGATGCCGGCAAAATAACCGCCAAACTCACCGAACTCAACATAGAATTCAAGCTGGGCAAAGATTCTACTGATATTCTCGTGCCCCTTACCGACAAATCATACATTCTGTTGCAACTGTCCCAGGAAAAATCTCTGCCGCAGGCCAAAGCCGGGTGGCAGAAGCTCATCGACGAACGTTCAATTTTTGCGGGCACGACGCAGCAGGAATTTGACCTGAATTACGTGCGAGGTCTGCAGAATGAGCTTGAGACTACCCTGAAGCGCATGGGGCCGATCGAAGAGGCCAACGTAAGCATCGTTAAGCCGAAAAAAGAAGTATTCAAAGAAGATCAGAAAGAGCCGGCAGCAGCTATTTTGCTGCAACTGAAGCCCGGTGCCGAGATTAATCAGAACCAGATCAGAGCAATTCGAGACTGGGTTTGCAACGCTGTTGAAGGTCTTGAACCAGATAAGGTACGCATCGCTGACACCGAAGCCCGGGATCTGACAAGAGTCATAGAAGACGACGAGTTGATGACCCTCGACAAATCCCAGACCACCCAGCTCAAGATTACCCGGGATCGCGAAAAGCATCTTCGCACAGAATTGACGCATATTCTTGAAGGTATGTTTGGTTACGGTCGCGCCCTGGTGAGCGTCAGGCTTGATATGGATTTTGACCAGAAAGAGGCGGTCAGTGATGTGGTAATTCCGCCGGTTGAGGGATCGAACAGCGGCATAGTTCTATCAGAAAAACTTGAGAACGAAAAATATGAGGGCCGCGACCTGGTCGAAGATGGCGAGCCTGGTGTGAATTCGAACCTTCCTCCTGGGGCACCGTCTTACCCGGGCACCGAAAATACCACAGTCAACAAATATGAACGTGATGGCACCATTCGTAATTATGAAGTTACCCGTTCAAAAGAAAAGTTTGTAAAAGAACAGGGCACCATCAGACGTCTGACTGTTTCAGTAGTTTTAAATGATGACCCGGGGCGCATGACCACTCTTACCGACCAGATCACCGAAATTGCGAAACAGACGGTTGGTTTCGACAAAATTCGCGGTGACAAGATTTCACTGATGGTAATGCCATTCAAGAATGATGACGCTGATCGCGCCAAAGCCGCCATTGACCAGAAGAAAGAGCAGGAGAAGCAAATGTTCATGATTGTGGTTGGTCTTCTCATGTCATTCCCGGTTTTTCTGGGCGTGATCTATATCTTTGTCAGAGTTTCACGAGCCAGAGCACTGGCCCGCGAACAGCAACGCCTGCAGGAATCAGCCTCGGAAGCTGAAGCACTGCGACAGAGACGCGAACAACAGCTTTTCCAGCAGAACGAACAGCAATGGAAAGATTGGGAAAGGCGCTTCAAGGACGTCAAGAATTTCTTTCCGGAAATCACTGATGTCGAAGAGAAAAAGCGCAAGGTGCAGGATTTGCGCCTGCATGCCTATCAGTATGCCTCTGAAAACGATGGTCTGCCGTCAGATTTTGAAGAAATGACTCCCGAAGAGCAGTTTATCTACCGTGAAGCCTTTCAGAAGAAAAGCGACGGGTCTCTTACCGAGGGTCTGGAACGACTATCAGCGATTGTTGCAGAACGTGATCGTGAACGCGAAGACGAGCTGTCACGCCTCAACCAGCAGGCCAATGCCCGGGAATTTCTCGAACAGCGGGTTAGAAGCCTTATTGAGACTAAACCTGATGATGCCGTACAGGTTGTTCGGCTGTGGTTAAACAAATAGCGAAGGAGAGCAACCCATTTGGCAGCCGAAAAGACTTCTGTAACCATAAAGCCCGAAGATCTCCCGATCCTCGACATTCCGGGGCGGGCCAAGGCGGCTATTCTTCTGATCTTTCTCGGCCCTGAAACCAGTGGATACATACTTCAGTCGCTGACTGATGCTGAAATTGAGGTTTTGACCATTGAGATTGCCAAGGCCCGCAAGGTAACTACCGAAGAAAAGCTTTCGGTGCTTTTTGAATTTGAACAACTGATGATGGCCCGCAAGTTCTTTTCAGAAGGTGGTCTTGAGTATGCCAAGCATCTTCTTGAAAAGACGATCGGCCCGGGTCGTGCCCTCGAAATTCTTGCCAAAATGGGCACTTCGCTACAGGTTCAGCCTTTTGAAGCCGCCCGTACCGCTGACCCAACCCAGCTGGCAACTTTGATCCAGAATGAGCACCCACAGACGGTTGCTTTGATTCTGGCTTATCTTCAGCCTGAAAAATCTGCGGTCATTCTTCAGTCAATGATGCCCGACACCCAGGTAGAAATCGCCAAGCGACTGGCTCTGATGGATCGAACCAGCCCGGAAATCACCAGGGAAGTGGAAAACTACCTTGAAGAGCGTCTGTCTTCGATCATTGGCCAGGATTTCACCAGTGTCGGTGGTATCGATTCGCTTATCGGCGTATTGAATGCGGTCGAGCGCGCCACTGAAAAGAACATCATCGAAACCATGGAAGTTCAGGAGCCAAGTCTTGCCGATGAAGTCAAGAAGCGCCTGTTCGTCTTTGAAGATGTGGTTCTAATTGATGACCGAAGCCTGCAACGCCTGTTCAAAGAAATCGACATGAAAGATCTCTCGGTGGCCCTCAAAGGAGTTACTGATGAAGTCAAAGAAAAATTCTACAAGAACATGTCGAAACGTGCTGGCGAAATGCTCAAAGAAGAAATGGCATACATGGGGCCGGTGCGCATGCGTGATGTAGATCAGGCACAGCAGCGTATCGTCGCCGTGGTCAAGAAACTTGAAGCCAGAGGTGAAATCGTAATTTCACGCCCGGGCGAGGAGGAACTGATTGGCTAAGACTCAACTAGGGTCGGTTACCGGCCTCGAAATACTTGCAAACATTATGCGTCACTGCGATTCAAAAACCAATCGCAACATCATAACCGGGCTTTCCAAGGCGGCCCCGCAGGTTGTCCCGGAACTGCGCAAAAAGATTCTGCTGTTTGACGACCTTGCCTACGCTGATCAGCGGGGTGTACAGCGTCTGCTCAAGCTTATCAGAACCAGAGACCTGGCCGTTTCACTCAAAGGTGCACCGGCTGCGGTTCTCAAAAATCTTGCCAACAATATGTCGCAGAATGGTTTGAGCGACCTGAAGAACGAAATTACCAGAATCGGGCCGGCACGCGAGGCCGATGTCGATGCTGCCCGCGAACGCATCATGGGCGTTGTGGCAGAACTCATGAACAACAAAGAAATGTTCATCAATCGACCGAATGACGGCATGCTCATCTAAGGAAACATCTGAATGGGAAAGATTTTCAAGGCCAGCCAGATCAAAATTGACTCTGAAAAGCCGGTTTTTGTTCAACATCACCAGAAGATCGTCAAGCCTGAAGTGCCAATCGATCCGGCTGAGGACGCTTTCGCCGAAGAGGCTTTCCGGGCCTTGTCGCCCGAGCATCTTGCCGGCAGCGGCGAGAAAATTTTAACCAAGAACAAGCCGGCGGCCGAAACATCTGAAACTGCCGATGATGATGATAATGGCGAAGGCGCCGGCGGGAATGCCGAAAAACCAGCGGCGACAGCGCGGCCAGAGTCTTTTCTTTCGCAGGCTGCACGCAAATCTCGACACGCTTCAGTTTTAGAAGCAATCAAGATCAAAGAGCTTGAACTTGAAGCACTTGAAGACGAACTCAAGGCCTGGGAATCAACCATGCAGCAGAAAGAACGCGATCTGACTGCCCGGGAAGCAGAGCTCAGCCAGGCAATGATCAAACGTCGCCAGGAAGTTGAGGCTGAATCGGCCAGGACTCTTAAAATGGCCAAGGAAGCAGCGTCTTCGATCAGCGAATCAGCCCGCGCCGAAGCTGAAGCGATCAAGAAATCCGCGCGGCTTGAAGTTGATTCCCTGCGCGAGAAGGCTCACCAGGAAGGTTACCAGGCCGGCGAAGACAAGGGCAGAAGTGCCGGTGAAGCTGAAGGTCTTCACGAGATACAGCTCGACTGGCACAATCTGATGCTCGAATCAGAAGCCTTGGTCAACGAACTGCAAACGAGCCGCATGGGCATTCTCAAGGCTTCTGAAGAAGAAATGCTGAAGCTGATCGTTTCATTTGCCAAAGCGGTAATCAAGGTTGAACCGGTTGCCCAGCCCGAAATTATTCTGCACAACATCGATCAGGCGTTGAATCGCGTCTCTGAGGTTGATAAAATTGTTTTGCGCATCAATTTGCGTGACAAGAGCATGTGTGAGGCTCACAAAGACCAGTTTATGGCCCGCCTTGGCTCGGTTACTGAGTTACGGATCGTAGAAGACACAACCCTGTCTCCGGGCGGCATCAAAATCGAAACCGGGGTCGGCACTATCGACGCCACTATCGAAAGCCAGTCACGCGAACTTGAAAAGGCGTTGCTGGAAAAATTCAGAAAAACCCAGGCCGGCACATAAATGAGCTTTTCTTTTTCAGATTATTCATCGGTGCTCGCCAACACTGACCCGATCAGGGTCAATGGTCGGGTAACCCAGGTTGTCGGTCTGTTGATAGAAGCCACCGGCCCACAGAACCCGGTAGGTGATGTCTGTCATATTTTAACGCAACAGGGGCCCCTGCCTTGCGAAATTGTTGGTTTCAGGCGCGGCAGCGTGCTCTTGATGCCTCTGGTGCATACCGAGGGCATTCGTCAGGGTGCCGAAGTCATACCGACCGGCATGCCTTTAACTGCTCCGGCCGGTGAAGAACTGCTCGGTCGCATGCTCGACGGGCTTGGCAAGCCGATTGACGATAAGGGCGACCTGTCAGCGGGCATCACCATGGTTCCGATAAATCGTGAACCGCCAAACCCGCTCACCCGCAAGCGCATTCAAAAGCCTCTGGTGACAGGGGTCAAGGTTCTCGACGGCCTGTTGACAATTGGAAACGGCCAGCGCATGGGTATTTTTGCCGGTTCAGGCGTTGGCAAAAGCACGTTGATGGGTATGATCTGCCGTTCTTCGCAGGCCGACATCAATGTGGTGGCCCTGGTCGGTGAACGAGGCCGTGAAGTGCGCGAGTTTCTCGAAAAAGACCTCGGACCAGAGGGTATGCGTCGTTCGATCGTGGTGGTAGCCACCTCTGAACAACCGGCACTGGTTAGGGTTAAGGCTGCTTTTACGGCCACCGCGATTGCCGAATATTTTCGTGATAAAGAAAAAAGTGTCATGCTGATGATGGATTCAGTAACCAGATTTGCGCTGGCACAGCGAGAGATCGGGCTGGCAGTCGGCGAACCGCCAACCACACGCGGTTACACTCCATCGGTCTTTTCGTTGCTTCCCAAATTGCTTGAACGTGCCGGGACTGCCCGCAAAGGTTCTATAACTGGCATCTACACAGTACTGGTTGAAGGCGGAGACATGGACGAACCGGTTGCTGATGCGGTTAGAGGTATTCTTGATGGGCATCTGCTGCTCAGTCGCGAACTGGCACATCAGAATGTTTACCCGGCCGTCGATATTCTTGGCAGTATCTCGCGTCTGATGCCGGATATCACTGAAAAAAGCCATTTTGAGCTGGCCGGCAAGCTGCGAAATATTTATGCAACCTATACTAAAAACGCTGACGCCATAAGTCTTGGCGCCTACAAAACCGGTTCTGACCCGAAAATTGATGAAGCGATCAAAAAGCATGCCCTCATCGAAAGCTTTATCAAGCAGGGCATCAACGAGGCATTCGGCTTTTCAGACACTCTGGCTGAGCTGAGCAAAATCGTTAGTCAGGCCGGCTGATCATGGCATTTGTCTTCAGACTGCAACAGATTCTTCAGATATGTCTTCACGAAGAAAACGAGGTTAAAGGGCGGCTCGCCAAAAAAGATGGCCAGATAGCCGAGGTGCGAATGCTTATTAAAAAATACAAAGACGACTATGATGAAGCGCTAGAACAGCAGTCAATCGACCTGCAGGCCGGCGACATCGTCAAAGTACAGATGTATCCGGCATACCTTAAAACCCTGCAAAGATCATGGGAGTTTCAGGAAGAAGAGCTTGAACGCCTTGAAAAACAGCGTCAAAAAATTGTGGCCGAGCTTCTCGAAAAACAGCGTTCCCGCAAGACTTATGAAAAAATGCGGGAATCTGATGAGGCAAATTATAAAAAAGAACAGCTGAAAAAAGAACAGAAAAGACTCGACGAGTATGGCAACCGCCAGAAAAAAGAGCCTGTAGAGGGTGAAAATGCTTGAGAACATGCATCGGCTGCTCGAAAAAATCGATACGCTCAACAAAAGCTTCAGCGGCATGGCACCACGCAAGAACCACCGCCAGCAGCAGACTTTTGCCAATGCCATGCTTGAAGCGACAAAGCAGGAAGCCACAACTGGCATCGCAGCAGGGCCAGGCAACCTTTCTGAAAATATTAAGACCGATATCAATGCGTTGATCGAGAAATATTCAATGCAGCACGGGCTACAGCCTGATGTGGTGCGACAATTGATCGTCGTTGCCTCTAACAATGATGCAAAGGCAGTTGGCCCGAACGGCAACCTCGGTCTTATGCAGTTGCAGCCTCAGATTTTTAAGGATTCGGGGTATAATGACCCGTTTGACCCTGAACAGAATATTATGGCCGGCACGCAACATCTCGCAAGCATGCTGCAGCGAAACGGGGGCAACATGCCACTGGCGCTGGCCGCTTACAACACAGACCCTGCAACCGTCAAGCGCTTTGGCGGGGTGCCGCCCTATGCAGACACCAAGAATTTCGTCGGTCAGATTCTGAACGGCCTTGGAAAAGCTGACAAATAGTTTAAAGGAAAGCACGCATGCCTGAAAATACCCAGAAGCAACCCGGGAGCACTGAACCCCAACCGGTCGTCTCACCTGCAAACCCAGCGGTTGATGCAGCAACTGAGCCAGAAGTCAGGCCGCCTTCGAAACTTTTTCTGGCATTGAGTCGCATCGTTTTTCTTTTTCTGCTTGCATCGCTTGGTGTGGCTGTGTTTTTAAGCGTCATGACCCTGGATTTTCTCGAAATATACCCGTTCCGTTACCGGATTCCGGAAGAATACCGCAAATACTGGCCACTTGCCCCTTACTATAATTTCGTTCAGCTGCATCAGTTGCCAGAAGAAGAACGTTATCAGCAACTCATGCTCCAGGAACAGGAACGCTTTAACCGCATCATTACAGAAGGCAGTCGTGATCTTGAGCGCCGGGCCCAGTCACTCGAAGATTCTTATCGTTCTCTGATACGCACCCAAAAAGAGCAGCACCAGAGAGAACTTGAAGAACTTCGCAAACAACGCGAGACACTTGAGCTTGATAAAAAGAAAGTGTCTGATGAAAACCAAGATCTTGAAAAGCGCAAGGTTGCGATCGACGAATTATCGCAGCGACTGGCCTCAGAGACACTGAGTATTGAGTCGAGTCTCATTCGTTTCATGGAAAAAGAAAATCGCCTTGATCAGGTGCGCAGTATCGCCGCCCAGATGGAAGGTAAAGCACTTGCCAAAGTTTTTGACGATGTTCCTGACGACCAGTTAATTTACGATATCATGGCCGGTCTGCAGCCGAATCATGCTGGCAAGGTTCTCAGCAACATGGACCCAGAAAAGGCTGGCCGCATTCTGAAGTTGGGCCAGATACCCGCAACGCTGCCGCAACCCGGGCCCTCGCGCACTTATATCCCGCCCAGCCTGCAAAATCTGATTGACGATACCCAGGCTAACCTGCGTTGATTAAACTTGCCTGAAAGTAATCAAGCGATTAAGATATGTGTGATGAGCAGAGCTTATAACAATCCTTTTTCGCATGGTTTTTTTCGTTGCGCGGCCGCCAACCCGGTCGTTGCCCTGGCGCGACCAGATATAAATGCGAGCAGGCAGATAGCCATGGTCAGGCAGTTTCACGCTCAGCATGCCGGCGTCATTGTTTTTCCTGAACTAAGTCTGAGTGGTTACAGCCTTGGCGACCTGTTTCAGCAACAGACCATTCTTGATGCCTGCCAGGAAGCGCTGCTTTGCCTGATCGAAGCCAGCAGCGAGCTAGACCCTCTCATTGTGACCGGCTTGCCTCTTATGGTGGGCAGCAGACTGTTCAACTGTGCTGCGGTCATACATCGGGGTCGATTGCTTGGTCTGGTTCCGAAAACCTGGCTGCCAGACCATCGCGAATTCTACGAGAAACGCCAGTTTTGCAGCAGCACTGAGCTTGACCGCGCCGAAGTCATGATCGGCGGTTTTTCGGCAGCAATCGGCACCGATCTGCTGTTTTCGTGCCCGCAGTTTTCGCATTTAACCATCGGCATTGAAATCTGTGAAGATCTCTGGGCACCGGTTCAGCCATCTACCATGGCAGCAATGTCGGGTGCGACTTTGATCTGCAACCTTTCGGCGAGCAACATTGTCATTGGAAAAGCCGATTACCGGCGACTGCTGGTCAAGGCTTCGTCTGGGCGCAACATTTGCGGCTATATCTACAGTTCGGCCGGTCAGGGCGAGTCAACCACCGACCTGGCCTGGGACGGCCATCTGATCATCGCTGAAAATGGCACATTGCTGACAGAATCGACCAGGTTTTCAACTGACGGGTCTTCATGCATCTGCGATCTCGACCTTGAAAAACTGCAGCTTGAGAGAATACGCAACAATTCATTCAGGGATTGCTCAAGCAGGTATGCCGGCACGCCATCATATAGAACCATAACCTTCGAGGTTCCTGATGCGTGCAGCGCCGAATTGCCAATGTTGCGCAGTATTCCGCGGTTTCCTTATGTTCCAGAAGACGGGCGAGATCTGCATGAACGCTGTGAAGAAGTTTTTAATATTCAAGTTCAGGGTTTGAGCACGCGACTGCTGTCAACCGGCATTAAAAAGGTTGTTGTCGGCGTGTCTGGCGGTCTTGATTCAACACTGGCTTTGCTGGTAGCGTGCCGCACTTTTGACAAATTGCAGATCAGTCGTGAAAACATTCTGGCAGTGACCATGCCCGGCTTCGCTACTTCTGATAAGACCCGCAACAGTGCTGGCGATTTAATGCGGGCAACGGGAGTAACCGGGTGCGAAATTGACATCAGACCATCTTGCATGCAGATGCTTAAAGATCTCAAACACCCCTTCGCCGAAGGCAAAGAGCAGTATGACATCACCTTTGAGAATGTTCAGGCTGGCGAACGAACCTCACATTTATTCAGGCTGGCAAACCAGTCTGGGGCCCTCGTCATCGGAACAGGCGATCTCAGCGAACTTGCTCTTGGCTGGTGCACTTATGGAGTTGGCGACCACATGTCGCATTACAACGTTAACGCCTCAGTTCCAAAGACACTGGTGCGCTTTCTGATTGAACATGTTGCCACCAGTCAGGCAGGGCACCCGGTTGCCGGCATTCTCGGTCAGGTTCTCGCGACCACCATTTCACCTGAACTTATACCATCTGACAGTCAGCCGCAGCAGACTGAAGCAACCGTTGGCCCTTACGAGCTTCAGGATTTTAATCTTTATTATCTGAGCCGTTTTGGCTTCAAGCCATCAAAAATATGCTATCTGGCATGGCAGGCATGGCAAAACGCCGGCAAATACCGCTTTTCAGAAATAAAAGCATGGCTGGGCGTCTTTTTGAAAAGGTTTTTTGGTGCATCGCAGTTCAAAAGAAGCTGCGTGCCTGATTCGCCGAAGGTCGGTTCAGGCGGTTCGCTTTCGCCACGCGGCGATTGGCGTGCCCCGAGCGACGCATCAGCCCACACGTGGCTTCAGGAACTCGAAAAAAACACGCCAGAAAATCTCTTGTGAATTAGCAACAATCTGTTATAATAAAAACATAGATAGATCAGTTTCTTTTGAAATACGTGGCGTGCTTGGCAATCAGGCAAATTCAAATTCGGGGAGTCCGCTCAGGCAATTAACCTTAGTCCTTAACTGAAAATTTTTATTTTCAGTCCGACCTTGCGAAAGGTCTTAGAACCCAACAATATCCCTTTCGAGAGCTGTTGCAAGACAGCTCCCTTTTTTTTTCAGTTGATTCGGGCGATCTGGCGGTTTATATCATGGGCCTGGGTTCTGGCGTTTCTGGTTGCCAGATAAACCCGTTTGCGAAGTTCTTCATAACGGGCCAGACGGTTATTGCCCGGTGCTGCTGCAGAAGTGGTCTCAGAGACTTGTTGAACGGCCTGTGGGGCATTCGCCAATATGATTTTATTATTATCAGGTTCGGCCGATAAATCTTCAATGGCAGCTGCGTCTGCAAAGTCTTCGCTGCTGAACTGGCAGTCAGGGTCATGAAACAACACGGTAACCGCGACATCCTTACGGTTTTCAAGTTCCTCAACGATTTTTTCAACCTTGGGCTCAGGTGTCTCGACAATCAGATCAGCAGACTCACAAGTCGCCTGATCCTGCTTAATTGTTCCACGCTGGCTCTGGTAGTTCTGTAATCGTTGTCTGAGAGCCTGAATTCTCTCATTCACTTCTTTTAACCCTGGCGTTCTTTGCGCCATAGCCTGTGATGAACCGCAGAAGAAAAACACTCCTGCCACCAGAATTCCACTGACGAACCTTCGCATTGCAAAACCTCCAGAAAAGCTGCGTATATCTTCAGGCTATCGACAGTTCAAGGGCAAAAACTGAGAAATTTCAACTGCCAGCGCCATAGGCTCCGGGTTCGGCATTACCCTCAGAGGCGGTAAGCACTGGCGAGAGTGGTCTTAAACGGTAATCATAGGTATCATCGGCGCCACCTACGAACATGGGGTCGAGATTTAACACCGGAGCGCCCTGCTGGTCGCAGCCAAAGGTCGCCTGCAGGAAAGCAAAAATATTGTTCCAGGGGTATGAGCGCCCGGTGCCTGGGTTACGATCTTCAATTCCATAACCAGTTCCGGTGGTGCGCCGGTTTACAATGATGCAGTTTTTTATCAGCGGCATTTCCTGACCTTCTACAATGATGCCATTTCGGGCATCGATGGTCAGATATTGAAAGTCGCCGCCGCCGGCCCCGATGGTCAAACCGGTCTGCAAGGTCTGAATCAAGCCGTTCCGCAAGATCGGCAGTTGTTTGTCAGCGATTGCTATTGCGGTTTCTTTGATCCCTCTGACATCAAAGCGACGCAGGGAAAAATTGCCATTGCCCGCAAGCCTCAAACCTGCGGTGCAGTCTTTGACCTGGAGATTTTCAACGCTGCAGTTCCAGGTATTTTCAGCTGAGAAAGCAATATCGCACTCTGCAAAATTCAGATTGAGCAAGCTGGTGCCGCTGGCGGCCTGCAAAGAAACCCCGCTCTGGCAATATCTGGCGGTCAAATTTTGCACTTCGGCTCGCGAGCCATAAAGAGTAACCCCGCGCTCGGCGCCCGAAATTTCAAGATGTTTGAGAACACTCGGTTCCTGGTTGCCGACAGCGATAATACGTATGCCATCCCAGTCGGTTCGGGTCGGCACTGACGAAGCCGAAATCATTCTGACCGGTTCAGCAGCAGAGCCTTCGGCAAGAAGGGTTCCTTCAACAATCAACTCGCATATCGCCGGCCGGTAGCCAGATTTTCCGTTATCTACAGGCGCGAAGCGGATTACAGAGCCAGCCTCGATTGTCAAAGTTTTTCCGGCAGGAATAATCAGGTCGCCATTGACGCTGATCGGGCTCCAGGATTTTTTCCAGAGCAGGTTTTCACTGATCCGGCCACCGGGCATAATGCTGACGACTGCACTCATCGATGATACATTGCCATCGAGATCGACGGTTTGCATGGCATAACGATAAATTCTGCCTGGGATTGCCGTATCATCGATAAGACTGTTCTGCACTGCAAAGACATTGCTTTCATTGAGAATTAGAGCCAGGGAAGCATCGTTTTCAGCACGCAGCACCCTGAAACCCTGCAACGGATCAGCGCCTGAATAGTTCCAGGTCAATACCGGGCCTGCGGTTCCCTGACCGACATTGAGCAAATCGACTGTATCAGGCACCCCGGCGAGGTCGCCACGCGGAACGGCCTTAAATGAGCCTGAATCAGCGGCGTAGCGGCGTCCATCAGCAGTGACGCCCATCAGATCGTAAATATACTGTGAACCCTGAAAAAGGTTATTCAGAACAATCTGGTGACTCCTGCTCAGTTCAGTGGGTGGCAGCTGAATTCTGGCTCCGCCTGTTTCGCGATAACCGATGACTACCGACATGGGTTCTTTGCAACTGACATCGATTACCACCCGGGCGTTTTCACGCAGGGCCACTGCATGCGTAATCATTCGTTCGAGGGGTTCAACCTTAATTTCGATGCCATCGACTACTTCACCGTATGCAATCTCGACGGTTTGGGAGGCAAGGTAATAACCGTTTCTTTCGACCGACAGACGGTGCGTGCCGACGTCGAGTGAGGTAAACTCAAACCTGCCGTCTTCGTTTGTTTCGGCTTTAAACAGTGAACGATGTGAAGTAATAGTGGCCCCGGCAATCGCGTTATTCATGGTATCGCGAACACTGCCGTTTATGGAGCCACGTTTTGTCTGCACCTGGTTTTCGCAACCCTGCACGACCAGCAGCACTATCAGCAGAAACATTACGTTCATCAGTCTTCTGGCGGAAGTTGAAAGAAACACAGTTTTTTTCATAATCTTGAAACTCCGTATCTTCCCATCTCAGAACCGAAGCTATCCTGAAGTTTCAGGGTTGAATCAGCCATTATAGTGTATTTAAAAGGATTTCCGCCTGAGAATTTCGGGTCAATACTTGTGGAACCGGTGCCGCCTGAGCACCCCGCATAGGGGTTCAAGAAGCCATAAACGTTGTTATAGAAGAATTCAGGAGCCAGGCCGGTGGCACAACTGATACCCGTTTGCCCGTTCTGAAAGCGGTTGGCAAAGATACTATTCTGAACAGCAATATTGCCTGCCGTTATGCGAAGAGCATTCATGGCATCAACAGTTACATGATCGATGTAGTTATCATAATTACCGAGGGTATTCACGCAGTGAATGCCGAGGCCTTCGGGGCAGACGACGAGAGTATTAATGATGCGTGCCCGGCCAAAAACGCCCCTTATGCCGGTATTAACAGCATAAACATCAGTATTGCTGATTATCGTCTGATCGTCAGCCCTGGCGGTTGAGACGCTGATTCCGGTGTGAACGTTGTCAAAATGGTTATTCAAAACCGAGATACGGCGGCAGTTGGTGATATCGAGCGCCACCGAAGCAATTTCCGAAAAACGGCAGCCATTGAGACTGAGAACTTCGCGCACGCCGCTCAACCGCAGACCGTGCTGGGAATAGGCTACCGAAAGATTGTTAATTCTCACATTTTCTGCGGAGACATCGAGGGCGAAGCCGTTGCAGCCAAACATGCCAGTGTGATTGATATCAGAAACCCCACCCTGCGAAGAGAGAATGCGTATGCCAGCCCAGTGATCACGTTTGCCGGAGCCATTGAGTGGAGAAAAAACCACCGGCGATGCTTCGGTGCCACGGGTTTCGAGGCGGCCCTGCACGATGATTTCGACCCGCTGTTCATCGGCACCAGCGCCAAGACTATCAGTATCGCTGATCTGAATTTCAGTGCCAGCTTCGATAGTAAGGCTGCTACCGGCGGCGACTATGATATCAGAAGTGAGTCGGACCGGGGAGTCTTCGGCTTTGATAACCATGTGGCTGGCTACAACGCCTGGAACGAAGACCATGTTGGTAACTGTCATTTCAGAAACAGCGGCCCTGGCATTGGCAGCAGCCACAGCGTAGCGACAGAAATCGCCCGAAATGGCTGCCTGATCGACATAAGAGCGAGCCTTTGCGTCAATGGTATTTTCATTCAGCCTGACCCAGTCTTTACCCTTCAACTGACGGTAGACAATAAAACCGCTGGCCGGCTGGCCCGCAGCTGATGGTTCCCAGGCGATTTCGATCATTGCCGGAGCGGTGAATGGCATGATACGAACCGCAGCTGGTGGCTGCGGTTGATCTGCTTCGCCGGTTTTGAATGAATAGTCATACGAATAATAGCTTGCCGAGTCTGCATCGAGATACTGCACCCGGAAGTGGTAGAGAGTTTCGGGCTGCAAGCCGCTCAAAACAGCGGTATGCTCAGTAGCAGGGCGTTGTTCGCGATACAGCGACCCATAATAGATGCTGGTGCCATAATCGACGTTACAGACAACGCTGCGGTAGGTTTTCCATGAAATCTGGGCGCTGGTGGTGGCAACACTGATAACCCTGACATCGCTGATGCGGTTGGGGGCGTTGGCTTTGTCGAGTCTGATGAACTCTAGAACGGTTGCGTCGTCAGATTTAATCTCGACCTGCTGGGTTTCGGTCTGAAAGTCAGGGTGAAGAATGACAATATTATTCAGGCCAGCCGGTAATTCTGAAAGATAAAACCCGCCATCCAGGCTGGTGAGCACTTTTTCTCTTTCAGCAAAAAGCGAATAGACCTCGGCGTTGACCACCGCGTTACCCTCGGCATCAACGACCCGGCTGCTCAGGCTGCCTGTCTGTGACTGTCTCAACCCACAACCGGTCAAGAGAGCCATAAACAGAAGAAACGCCAGCATCGCTGGCAGAAAAACTCTTCTATCAGTCAGGGACATCTTCGGCTCCCACCGTTTCATAATCGTACCCGGCGCCTTTTAAAGGGCTTCCGGAAGAAGGCTTGTAATTAAAATTCTGGTTTGTGAGTGACGCAAATGGGTCGCCGCCCTGCAACCCTGGCCCGGCCAGGTCAGGAAAAGCCAGATCTGAAGAGAAGCCGGTCAGAGCCGAGCCATCAGCATTCACATACTTGCGGGCGGCGCCTGCGTTCCAGAGGGCGTTGTTCTGGATAAACAATGTATTGGTGGCGGTTGATGGGTTATAGGGGATGCTACCTGAATACATTATACCGACACCGTTTCTTGCGGCATCGGCAAGCACCAGATTGCTTCTGATGACGGCTTTGGCTGATTCGCGAATATCAAAGCCAATGCCAGCCTGCACCGTATTGCGGCGCACTTCGTCGTTGCCACGGCAGATGATGCCGGTGCCGCTGCTTCCATAACCGATGATGTTGTAGCGGGTTTTTGATGCGGGTGCGATATTGCCGAGTTCCATGCCGCACGCACCAGCCAGAATGACTTTATTGCGCTCGATTTCGACGAGCTGGTTATTCAGGCAGATGATGCCGGTAATGCAGCGTTTGATGGCGCAGTCGAGTATCTGCACCTTCACGGGGTTTTTCTGCAGGTCAAAACCATTAGCGCAGGTTTCTACCGTAAGTTTGCTGAAAAGCAGGTCACGCCGGGCAGCGGTCGATTTAACAGCCGCCTGGCGGCAACTGTAGAAGCCTGAATCTCTAGTTTCGGGCAGACCGGCGAGGCCATTAATACCGTTTTCTGCGAACGAAACGCTCAGGCCCTTGATATAGCTGGCGTTCAGGTCTGCAGAATTGTCGAAGGTGATGCCGTTCCAGTCACCGGGCTGCGGAGAAGCGGCGGCCGAGGTAATAGTGACCGGCGACAGGGCAGTGCCCTGCACCATCAAGGTTCCCTGCACGAGAATATCGATTCGGTCGCTGCCTGAATCTGCATCCCATTGATCAGCACCGGCTACCGAGACGCTGACGCCTTTGTTGACGATCAGACTGGCGTTGGCCGCGACTGTAAGATCGCCGGTCAGCTGGTAAGGTGATTCCTGAAGGTTCCAGACAACATTTTCGCTGATCACACCGGGCATGAGCAAAGATGCAACATTTGACGGCGATGATTCATCGCCAGACCCTGAAGTTCGGGTAACCCGGTAATAATATTTAACGCCGGGTTTTACATCAATATCGCTCCAGGTGTTCTGTTTAACTACACCGCTGCCGAGGCGGCTGAACGGGCCCAAGGCTGAAGTCGAACGATAGATAAGAAAACCGGCAAAATCTGTGCCGCTGTCAGAATTCCATTGCAGCACAATCATATTGCTGTTGGTAGCTTTGGAAAGGAGCAGACCGGTCGGCGATTCACCGCGTGCGGTCACCGGGGTATTGAAAGTCTGAATTTCTGATTCAAGGGTGCGCCCGGTTTTATCGGTTGCCACGCACTTGAACTGATATGTAGTCGCGGGTGACAGCCCTTCGAGATCATACTGATGGGTATAAAGCAACTCGGCATCTTCGCTGGTGCTTTTATCCATGAGGGCATTGCTGCCATATTTTATGCTGGCCCGCGCCGAAAATTTGCTGTAGAAGGTTATTCGGGCGCGGCTTGAGGTAATGCCGCTCACAAGAATGTTGTAGATTTCGGTATCGGCCGGCAGTGAAAAATTGATGTCGGTTACTACCTCACCGCTGATCACTTCAATATTGCGGGTCTGGGGCTGGTAATTTTCACGCGAGGCGGTAAGCTGGGTAACTTGCGGCACCAGGGATTCCAGCGCCCATTTCCCATAAATATCGGTTACCGTCGAGGCTTCGGTGCTCGCGACCTTAACGGCACTGAGTGGTTTGCCGGCCGAATCGGTTACCAGACCGCTCAGGCCTCCCGGAGCGGGTTTATCAGAGTTCATGCAACCGGCGTGGAAGGTCAGGATGATAATTAACAGGATGGTTAAAGTTAATCTTATTTTTTTCATTCAGAGATAGTTTTCGGTATTTTTTGCCCTAAACCTTAGAAACAAAAGATTGAAAGAAAGACATGATTAGAGTTACATTCATCAGATACACAAGCTTGTTTTTCGAAAACAACAATGGAATTCCGGAAAGGAAACTGGTAATGAAGAAGATTTCTGTCAGAGCACGCGACATGCAGGCGTCGCCGATTCGCAAACTCATCCCTCTCGCTGTTGCCGCCCGCAAAAAGGGCACAATTGTTTATCCTTTGAACATTGGGCAACCCGACATACCCACCCCCAAGCCAATCCGCGAAGCCATACGCAATTTCGACCAGGAAGTTCTGGCCTACAGCCCCTCACAGGGTGAAGATTTTCTTGTCGAGGCTTTTGCCGGCTACTACAAGCAGAACAACATCGACCTTGCCTCTGAAGACATCATTGTCACTACCGGTGGCAGCGAAGCAATTTTCTTTGCTTTTCTTTCGATCTGCGATGCTGGTGACGAAGTGCTGGTTTTCGAGCCCTTCTACACCAACTATAACGGCATTGCCTTCGAAACCGGCGTTCAACTCAGAGCGCTGACCACCTATGCCGAAGACGGTTTTCAACTGCCCCCGGCTGCGGCCATCGAGAAGGCGATCACAGAGCGCACTCGAGCCATTCTGATCTGCAACCCCAATAATCCGACCGGCACAGTTTATTCGAAGAAGACTCTTGAAGAACTGGCTGCAGTTGCCAAAAAGCATAATGTTTATATAATTTCTGACGAAGTCTACCGCGAATTTACGTATGACGGCCTTCAGCACACTTCCATTCTGCAGATCCCCGGAATGGCGCAGCACGCTATTCTCATCGACAGCATTTCGAAGCGTTATTCAGCCTGCGGGGCGCGCATTGGTCTGGTTGCCAGCAAGAATCGCGAAGTTATGGCCGCCTGTCTTAAGTTTGCCCAGGCGCGTCTGAGTTCTCCGACCATTGAGCAATGGGGCGCCCGGGCCGGTATCCTCATGGATCCGTCTTACTTTCAGCCGATTCTTGAAGAATACCAACGCCGCCGCGATGCGGTAATGGCCGGTCTGGCCAAGATTCCGGGCGTTGTTTGTAAAACTCCAACTGGAGCCTTTTATGTTATCGCAAAACTGCCGATAAAGAATTCAGACAAGTTTGCCGCATGGCTGCTGACTGACTTCGTTCATCAGGGCAGTTCGGTTCTGGTAGCGCCAGCCGCCGGGTTTTATGTTAATCCGGGTCTGGGGCTTGACGAAATCCGCATCAGCTATGTGCTGGAAGTTGCGAAGCTCGAAAAAGCGATGGATGTGCTTGCCGAAGCGGTCAAGCAGTATCGCCAGCTCGAAAACGCCGGGAATCACAAGGAAAAATCTGCCTCTGCCAATGTCTGAACAGCTCAGCAAACCCTCGGTTGAACTTCAACTGGAAAACTGCCCCGGCGTTGCCATACCCAATATGGCAACGCCGGGTTCTGCCGGTTACGACCTGTGTTCAAGCAGGCACGCTGTAATTGCGCCTGGCAAGCATTCCCTGATACCCACCGGGCTGAGGATTTCCATGCCCCGGGGGCTTGAGGCACAGATAAGGCCACGTTCAGGGCTGGCAGCCAAGCATGCGGTGACGGTTCTGAACGCTCCTGGCACCGTAGACAGCGATTACCGCGGTGAGATATGCGTTATTTTGATCAATCATGGCGATCAGGAGTTTGTGATCGAACCCGGCATGCGTATCGCGCAAATGGTATTTTCCAGAGTGACCGAAGTTGACTTCAGCGTGCAGACCAGCCTGAGTGAGTCCTGCCGGGGTGAAGGCGGTTTTGGTTCAACAGGCGTCAGATAATCAACACGAGGTAAAAATGAAGCGAAAAAAAATTGCAGTAATTGGTTGTGCCGGAAAAATGGGGCAGGTTGTCTGCAGATATCTGCTCTCGCATAGCAATTACGAACTGGCTGCCGGCATCGATGTCAGCAGAGCCGGCGATGATCTTGGCAACATGCTCGGCCTCGGAAACACGGGCATAATCATTTCTCAGAACCTGCAGACAGCCATTGCTGAATCGCATATTGATGCGGCGATTGATTTTACCACCCCAGAAACGGTAGTAGCCAACGCCGCTGTCTGCCTGCAAGCTAAGGTACCAGTGTTGATAGGCACCACAGGCATAAGCCAGGAAGACCAGGTCAAACTCGACAATCTTGCCGAGAAGATGAACACCGGGGTAATGATTGTGCCAAACTTTGCGATTGGCGCCATTCTCATGATGGATTTTGCCCGCAAGGCAGCCCGATACATGAAAAATGTTGAAATAATCGAGATGCATCACCCGCAAAAACTCGACAAGCCCTCAGGAACAGCCATCCGCACACGCCAGGGCATTCTCGAAGAGCTTGGCATCAGCGACGAGTCGGCGGCTGAACAAGTTCCGATTCATTCGGTGCGCCTGCCAGGCCTGGTTGCCCACCAGGAAATCATTTTCGGTGATATTGGCCAGACTCTTACTATCAGGCACGACTCACTGAATCGCGACTCTTTCATGCCCGGCATTGGCCTCGCACTTGGCCAGTTGCATACTTTTACCGGTCTCAAAATCGGCCTGGAAATCTGAAAATAAATATCTGTTAAACCAGTGATTGAATCATGTCGATAGTTCCTCATGAACACATCAGAAGTTCAAAGGAGGCGTAAACATGATTCTTCCAAATACTCCGCTCTATCAGGCAAAAACCGATGCCGAATTCCGCATCAGAATGATCCAGCATATCAAATCGGCCTATAAAGAAATCCTCGGTAAAGATGCCAACCTGCTCGATCTGCCCAACGGGCTTGAAATAGTTCAAGCCAAGATTCAGCAGCGACTCTATGATATGAGCAATGGCCAGATCAACCTTTTCAGAGACGAAGACAGACGCGAACAGCTCGCAGCCTGACGATTTCAGTTCTCCCCCTGTAAAACTTTCCCGGAGCCGCATGGCTCCGGGATTTTTATGTATCAGTGCATGTTTTGCGTCTGGTGCGATCTACTCGAAGGGACTTTTGTCATGATTTCCGGGTGAGGTGGTTTTTTCGTGCGACATAAACCTGTATAATTCGCCCGCCCACAGCACCACAGACGTTGATAAGATAATCAGCAGCCAGGTTGACAGCTCAAGAGGCTGGGTTCTGAACATCGCGCCACCATACTGAATAATCAGAAACTGGCCAACAAGAATGGTTGGAAGAATAAAAATGAAGCCGGAGTTTTCGGTGATCCGGTTAAATGCTGATTTTTTCAGACCCAGCGCCCGGGCATTGAACATGTTCCAGACTTGCAGCATGACAAACACAGTGAAAAAGATAGAAAGCTCTTTAACGCTGACCTCGCCATCGGTCTGGAAATATTTGAGCAAGGCAATCAGGGCAACATAAAAAGCTGCACCAACCCCGAAAATATGTTGATACATCGGCGGTGAAACGATAAAGTCTTCGGCGCGGCGTGGGGGCCTCGCCATGACCTTCCAGTGCGGCGGTTCGGTAGCTAGTGCCAGAGCCGCAAAAGTATCCATTATCAGGTTTACCCAGAGCATCTGCACAACGGTGAGAGGCATTTTAACACCGATAAATGGGCCAGTCAGGGCTACGGCGAGGGCGACCACATTGATAGTAAGCTGAAACATGACGAAACGCTGAATATTGTCGTATAAGGAGCGCCCCCACATGATGCCCTTGACGACACTCGGAAACGAATCGTCGAGCAGAATGATATCACTGGCTTCCTTGGCAACCGAAGTGCCGGTTTTGCCCATTGCCAGACCGACATTGGCGTGGTTGAGTGCCGGGGCATCATTGGTGCCGTCACCGGTTACCGCCACCACCTGGCCGCTCTGCTGAAGAAGCTTGACCATTTTCATCTTGTCGGCGGGGCGTGCCCGCGACATAATCTTGATACGATCGACAATTTCGAGAGCATCTTTATCGTTCATAGCCTGGAATTCGCTGCCGGTGATGTGCACGCGGTTCGGCTGATCGCCATCGTCGAGCAGACCGATCTGGCTGGCGATTTCCCAGGCAGTGTTTGAATTGTCGCCGGTGATTACCTTGACCTTGACGCCGGCACTGCGGCAGACATTAAGGGCCATCGGCACATCGGGCCTGATCGGGTCGGCAATTGCCACAAAGCCAAGCCAGACAAGATCGCGGGCAATGGTTTGCAGATCGCCATCGAGCGAGCATTTTAAGCCCCTCAGGAACGCGAAGCCGAGAGTACGCATGCCCCGACCCTGTTGCAATCTGAGTTCTTCGGCGATTTTGCCGGAGAATTGGCTGACAGACTGTAAGCCCATATCGGTAAGAATTTCACTGCATTTCGACAGAATCAGTTCGGGCGCACCCTTGAAATACATGATTTTTTCTTTTCCGGCACCTGAAATGCCGCAAGAAGCCATCATTTTGCGTTCAGTAGAAAATGTCCATTGTTTTTCGAGGGCGAAAGATTCGCGCAGGTTAAGATAATCTATGCCGGCTTCTTCGAGCCAGAGAAGGGTCGCGCCTTCGGTCGGATTACCGAGGGTAGAAACCGCTTCGCCCGGTTTGCGTGACAGATTCGCAGTGCTGTTGGCGGCAATGGCTTCAGCAATTATTTTTTCGGTATCGTTTGGCAGTTCACGGCTCAATCGGCCCGATTTGAGGGCCGGAAAATGCACCGCATTCATCACCATGCGGTTCTGGGTGAGGGTGCCGGTTTTGTCAGAACAGATGACGGTGGCGGCGCCGATAGTTTCGCAGGCATGCATGCGGCGAACCAGATTGTTAGCGGCGGTCATCTTGCGCATGCTATAGGCAAGACTGAGGGTGACGCTCATTGGCAGGCCTTCAGGCACCGCAACCACTATAATGGTAACTGCGATCATAAAAAATTTGAGAAATTCACTGACCGCTTCGCTGGTGAGCCAAAGAGAGGGCTGTTCTGGCAGAAAGCCGCTTAAAATACCAGTTAAAGTGCAGAGCGCACCAAAGACCACACCAGCCGCCAGAACTTTAACCCATGACTTCAGATCAGAGCGTTCAATAATTCGTGGTAACGGCAACTGGCGGCCGGCAAATTCAAAGCCATCGGCCAGAATGGGCAGCCAGACCTTTGCCAGGGAAATCATAGCGCTGAAAAGAACAATTAGAGCGAAACCCCATTGAGAAGATTCGAGAACAAGTTCACCCGAAATGAAATCACGCATGATCAGTGACGCGAAGGTCAAAAAAGCAATAGAAAAGCCGATAACGCCGATCAATTTGCTGAGCCGGTCAAGCTGACGGTTGAGGGGTGTTTCTTCTTCGTTTTCTTCACCGGCGGCGCGAGCCGCCTGGCCGATTTCGGTGGCATCACCGACCGCTGTTACTATCATTTTGCCATGCCCATCGTTAACCATGGTGCTGCGCAAAAGTATGTTGGCGGGGTAAGCAAGATCCTGAACTTCCTGGAACGAAGCAGAGTCTTCAGCGTGCTTTGCAACCGGCATTGATTCGCCGGTCAATTTGGCTTCATCGATCTGCAAAGAAATCGACTCGATAACCCGCCCATCGGCAGGCACTTCTTCGCCGGGTTCGAGCAATACAAGGTCGCCGACGACTATTTCTTTGATGGGCACGGTGGTGAAGGTGCTGTCTCTGACGACATTTACCGGGGCTTCATCAGAGACCTGGTTAAGAATGTCGAATTCTTTTCCGGCTTTGTATTCGTTGAGAAATGCCAGGGTGGTGGCGAGAAGTATGGCAACAATAATACCGATGCCTTCGAAATATTCACCGTTGACCAGGCCAACCATAATCGCAATAAAAGCAGCAATCATGAGGATTCGGATAATTGGATCGTCAAACTTTTCGAAAAGAAGTCGCCACCAGGGTTCACGTTCTGGCGGGGTGAGAATATTTGCGCCGAATTTTTTTCTATTTTCGATGACCTGCAAGGTTGTCAGGCCTTGCAGAGAGGTTGTGTGAGTCTTGCCGGCGTCTGCCGCCATAGTTTTTCTCCAGCTGATAGTATGAAACAGGCGGCTAATTATACTCTGTTAGCCTGATAACTTCAAACATTTCGACAACGGTGGTTTTACCCTTTACCGCTGTTTCAGCCAGTTGCTCAACTTCGACGTGGTGCCGAACCAGTTCGAGGGTTGAACGACTGATAATCACGCAGGTATGCCTGCCAAGCTTGCTCATGCCCTCAAGGCGCGAGGCAACGTTTACCGTATCGCCAATTACGGTGCGATCCATGCGGCCCGGGGAGCCGATATTGCCGGCAATTACTTCACCCGAATTGATTCCAACCCCGATTTTAAGCGTAAACAGCCCTTTAGCAACACGTTGCTGGTTAAATTCAGCGAGAGCCTGCATCATGCCGAGGGCGCATCTGACAGCGTTAAGGGCAAGAGAAGCCGGGTTCATATCGTCACCGGTGATAAACTGGGCCATAATAGCATCGCCTATGAACTTGTCGATATCACCGCCAAATCTCTCGACCACGATGTTCATGGCGGCAAAATATTCGTTTAAGAGCTTCACGACTTCTTCAGCCGAATTCGCTTCTGAGATTGTGGTAAAACTTCGAATATCTGAAAAAAGTATAGTCGCAGGCACCCGACGGCCGCCCATCTGACGGTCTTCGCCACTGACTACCGCGTTAACAGCCGACCTGGAAAGATAACGCGTCATTCTTTCCCTTTCATCAAGGCCTTGATTCATCTTGTTGAATGCCTGAGCCAGTTCGACCATTTCGTCCGAGCCAGGTAGAACGACTGCCGTGTTAAAATTTCCAGACTCAACCTCTTCGACGCCCTGTTTTAAAAGCACCACCGGCTCAATAAGAGATCGGGCCATAATTCTGGCGAGTACCAGCATGACCATTACCGAGACCAGCAGCGAAATTATGATAAATTGCGAGAGGCGGCGCAGGCCGATAACGATTTCTTCGTAGTTAAAAAGTGCAACAACCGCTGTCTGTTCAAGACAGGCGGGTTTGAAGCTATAAAAAAGGCATTTTTTCGACCCGGTATCGAGTGTAAGTGTGTCTTTAACGCTGTTGCCTGTGAATCTGGTCTGTTCAGACAATCGACCGACCCTGAGCGAATCAGGTGAATTGTTGATGTAATCGAACCAGGGCTTATCGAGGGGAGCAGGCAAAAAATAGCCGTCAGAACCGCAGCTGTTGGCACCAAAATACAGCTGAATACGGTTTTGATTGGCAGTCTGACGGCAGATGCGGTCAATCATCAGCCGCATGTACATTCTTTCAAAATGGCTGTCGCGCAGCAGCAAAACCAGGCTGAAAGTTTCGCCGGGCAACTGCGGAGTCGAAAACTGGCCGATAAAGAAAATGCTGCGCCGGCCGCTGAACTGCATTTCAAAGGCACGGTTTTCGCGGGTGCTTAGAATAGCCTTGATTTCTTCGAGATTTGAACCACCGGTAGCCTCGACCACTAGATCCATCAGGCTGACATCAAGCACCTTGCCGCGCACCTGCAATTTGCCGGCGGCACGCAGCTTGATCTTGGCAATCGACTGCACGAGCGGCAGCAGATTTCCGCCCTCAGATTCGTTTTCACTCTCAGAGGATGAAAATACAACTTCAGCGTAAGAATTCAGAAGGTAGGCATGCAAAATCTGCACCTGTTCAGAAGATTGTTTAACAGCCTCAACTGCGGGTTCAGGCCTGACAAATCTGCCATCGGGGCGAAAATTCAAACCCATCAATTGGCGGCCGATGGTTTCGCTGATCTTTTCGAGTTGCCTGAAGGCAAAGCCCATGTTTTCATCGAGATCTTTTTTGATGCGATCCATTTCTTTGTAGGCATCGCTTTCAAAAGACTTCTGCCGGTCAAAAAGCAGGTCGTTGCCAAGCTGAAAAATCGCGGCGGCGGGCAGCAGCATCGCGATGACGAATAACCCGGCAATCTGAAACCTTATACTTACTGCCATGCCATTATTACGCCTTTGCGTGGCCATAAAAATGACTGGCAGCAAGCCGACCATGATAATAAAAAGCCCGGCAAAAAATACTTTGCGCTCGTAGCGCATTTGTATATCGCGGGTGCTTGAGACGGCGAGCAGCAGCAGGCCATCGGCAGAACGACGCAGTGCCAGCAACACCCCCTGGCGCTTGTAGGTGCCATCTGGCAAGGTGAGCAGCCAGTTTGCCCATTCCTTTTCATCAGCGGCAGGAAAAGGATAAGGGAGATATCTTTTTGCTGGTTCGTTTTCAACTATCCAGCCGGCTGCCACGCCTGAATTTTTCCATTCATGTGATTTTCGCCGCATCAGGGTTTGCAGGCCAAAAGACCCGGTCAGTCTATCGGCTTCAACAACCGCAAGAAAGCCGCCGGCACAGCGGCGTTCGGCATTTATATAATGGGCTTTTTCTGAATGCCAGAGCATCATCAGCTTATTGCCGGCCGGATTGCCGCAAATCAGCATATCATCACCATCTTTGAGAAACGCGCTCAGGCCATGGGCATCAGTAAAATACCGGGTCAGCATCGGCACGTTTTCGAGATAATCGAATACCCCCGCACGCGGCCCTCCAGAAGGATTAATGCTGCGGGCGATAGACTCGGTCAGTTTCTGGTATGGCCATTTGGGAACCAGTTGATCGCTGTCTGGCAACGGGGCGAGATCAAGCCCCCATTTTACGAGTTTTAGACCGGGCAAAAGCTTACGCAAGCGCTTTTCATGGGCTTGTCGCACACGCAGCATCGCTATTTCATTGAGCAGCAGAGCATAATGCAAGCCCGGCAAAGCTTCAACAATCGGAGATTGCCTGAGCTGCCGCATCAGGGCTGCGGTTTTGAGTGGTTCAACGTAATCAGAAGCATAATCGCGCAGCAGTTCCCTGACCTGGACTGAAGTACTCGCTTCGAAGGCAAAGCGGCTCACAAGTTTTTCGACCTGCTGACTGATTTGGGCTTCGGCAATATCGGCGTTCGATCTGAACGAACTGGTTGCCTGCCGGAACATGATAAACACCGGCACACTCAACAAGAGAAAAATAACCGCCATCCATTTCCAGAGTGGTAGTGGAGCGAGTTGCAGAACTTTTTTTTTCTGTGGCCCGGCAGGCATCGGCAATCCCTTTTTAATCGCAGTTATTGCTACTGCGGCATGCAAAACCCATCTTAGCAAGCTTTTAAGAGGTTTTCAGGCCTGTTATCTATTAGAGGCGCTTTTTCGTATTTTACTATAATGGCAATGTGTTAACATAACAAAAAATGCGACTGGAGCACGACATGAAAAAGCAGCGACCTTTATTTTTAAAAAACCTGAACACGCTTGAAGTTGAAGAACTGCTGCACGCTGACACGCCGCTTTTTCTACCCGTCGGCACCCTTGAAGCACACGGGAGGCATCTACCAGTCGGCACCGACACGCTCTGCGCCGAAAAGATTGCCGAAAGACTGAGCATTGGCATGAATGGAGTTGTGGCACCGGCCTTTGAATATGGGCTCACCAATGTTCTGGCCCAGACTTCACCGGGCAGTTTTTTTCCTGAAGATCTCTACGAGGCTTTTATCGAGAGGGTGATCGATACTTTCAGGGTTCAGGGTTTCAAGACGATAATCGTTGTAAATGGGCACGGTGGCAATCGTGATGCTTTGAAAAAGGTGATCAGAAAGCTGTCGCGCACCAGGCCGGCCGGTCTGGCCGTTGTTAACTGGTGGTTGCTGGCCGAGCATTTTGTTGAGCAGGTCTATGCCAGCAAACCTGGCGGGCACGCGGCAGTCGAAGAAACCGCTGCGATGCTTGATTTTTTCCCCGAACTTGTGGAAGCCGGCAATTACCAGTCAGAAACCGACGATTATGTAGTCGATGATGGAATCTGGTTGTTTCCGCCCCCCGGGGAAGTCCTGATCGATCAGCCTGGGCAGGGTCAGCCAGATTTCGACCCCGGCAAGGCCAGGCAGTTTACTGACCTTTTCCTCACAGATATTCAGCATCGCCTTGAACGATGGCGATCTTCGTTTGGCCGCATCAAAGGAGGGCTTCGACCTTGAACCTAGAAGAATCACCATTATGGGTTCGCTACGCCGGCGATATTTTTTTTCTGCTGGTTTTTCTTGTGGTGCTGCTTTTTTTCAAGCCTGATCCATCCGAGGAAGACGGCTCCGAAGATGATGACGAAGGCCCGAACCCGCTTGAGGCCATGCTGATGACTGAGAATCACAGCGAAGACACCGAAGAAAAAAGTATTCAATCGAACCCGATTGCCGAGGGTGCCGACGAAAATAAAACCGATCAGCCAGAAAAAAAAATCCCCGGGTGACCGGGGTATCTATAACTATCCAACCTTCCAGGGCAGCAATGATTTTTTTGCTTCTGCTGCAACCCAACACCGGGCTTTGGCAGGCTTTTTTTGAGAGACGCCAGCCTTACCTGCCCGGAAAAACCATCGAGCAGAATTTGCAGAGCTGATTCCTTGCTACTACAACATAATTAGCAATTCTGATGCCAATCATTAAACATAAGCAGAATCACTTATGAAATATGGTTTGTCGCACCAACACTTTTTTGGCGTTTTTTAAGCGCGGCATTTTTACCACAAATCCGTCGATCATCGATATCTTTCAGGCGCGGCAACTTTACCCCACTTCAGCAACTCTCGGTGAGTTTTATAACTCCTATCAAAAGCCACTCGTATTTAACTGATTGTCTTTTAAAAGGGGAA
>Ga0116171_10000965_pt1 | contig 29657 bp, 24 predicted proteins | sample AD_JPNHW2_MetaG_FD_89798 | JGI IMG/M metagenome (GOLD analysis project Ga0116171, IMG submission 89798) | Active sludge microbial communities of municipal wastewater-treating anaerobic digesters from Japan - AD_JPNHW2_MetaG | ecosystem: Engineered > Bioreactor > Anaerobic > Digestate | place...
AATATTTCGAAGACGGGCGCGAAGCATTCGGCCATAAATATGGCATTGGATATATGGATGTATTCAGCCTGGGCCTGTTGACCCCCCTTGTGAAAATTTCATGTGAATATAAGCGGCCTGTAAAATATGATGATTCCGTTATACTCGAAACCAGGTTTATTAATACCGAAGCCGCAAAAATCATTTTTGAATTCACGCTTTTCAACGAGGGAACCAAAGAAGTTTATGCAACAGGCGAAAGCACACAGGTATTTTTGAATGATGCCGGCGAACTTATGCTTACACCACCCGACTTTTTTATTGATTGGAAGAAGAAATGGGGGTTGATGTGCTAAGCTGCTTTTCCAAACATAATTTTTGATACTTTTGCTCTTTATTTTTCAAATGATGAATAACATCTATTCCTGTGGTGAAAATGCCATAACCTCACTTGGATTTACCGTAGAAGAAAACACAGAACAGATAAAAAAGGATATTACAGGTGTAGGCCTTGTTCAGGATAAAAGCCTGTTTCCTGAGGATTTTTACGCATCTCTGATCAGCACACAACGCTTAGAAAACGAATTTTCCGCTTTGGCTAATCCTGATGAATACACAAGGTTTGAAAAATTACTGATTCTTTCAGCCCAAAATGCCCTAAAGCAAAATCCCAGGATTGACACTTCTTCAAACAAGACAGTATTTGTAATTTCGACCACCAAAGGGAACATTGACCTTCTTGAAGAAAAACAAAAAGGACGGTTTGAACCCGACCGTATCTTTATGTGGAAATCGGCTCAGCTTGTCGCACAATTTTTCGGCAATAAAAACAAGCCTGTTGTAGTTTCAAATGCATGCATCTCAGGAGTGTTGGCCATTTCTGCTGCGCGCGAAATGCTAAAAGCAGGATATTATGACAACGCCGTTGTCATCGGTGGCGATATAGCTTCTGAGTTTGTAGTGTCTGGTTTCCAGTCATTTAAATCTCTTAGTTTCGGCCCATGCAAACCATTTGACCTGAATCGCGATGGTTTGAACCTTGGAGAAGGTGCCGGTACGGTTATTCTCACTAATAAGCTGGAAAACCTGAATGATCACACCCCTGTGCTGGTGCTTGCAGGCGCCTGCAACAACGATGCAAACCATATCTCCGGGCCGTCACGCACAGGCGAAGGCCTGTTCCTGGCTGTTACGCGGACAATGAAACAATCAGGTATTCAGGCACATGAAATTGACTTTATCTCAGCACATGGCACTGCCACCTCCTTTAACGATGAAATGGAATCCAAGGCATTTAGCAGCGCCGGCTTAAGCAATGTCCCCCTGAACAGCCTGAAAGGCTTTTTTGGCCATACACTGGGCGCCGCCGGAATTATTGAATCTGCCATCTCGATACAGGGCATGCGGCAGGACATTCTTTTTAACACACTGGGCTACAAAGATTATGGCGTGCCTGAAAAAATCACCATCGTAAATAAATTAACGCACAAGGTTCAAAAAAATATTTTAAAGACAGCTTCAGGCTTTGGCGGCTGCAATGCTGCAATTATTTTTTCGAAACAATAACAATATGCTGATAACCAAAACCGTACAAATATATCCGGATCACATCCTTGAGAATGATGATGTAATTTTTCGTGCTGAGGAACCCGTTGATCCCAATGATTTTCTAAAAACAGCCTTTCGCCAGTTATGTCCTCCCTATCCAAAGTTTTTCAAAATGGACAAACTAAGCAAGTTGGCATTTCTTGGTTCGGAAATTTTACTCAGGGATGCCATACTGCCAACAAAATATAATAAAGATGAAACAGGATTGGTATTCCTTAATGCATCCTCAACCATTGAGATTGATAAGGACCATCAAAATACAATTAACAGTCGTGAAAACTATTTCCCCAGCCCGTCGGTATTTGTTTACACCTTGCCCAATATTATGTTAGGGGAAATTTGTATTAAAAATCAGATTTTTGGTGAAAATGCTGTTTACATTAGTGAAAAATTCGACACTGGCCTGTTATACCAACAGGTGAAAATCCTTTTTGACACCTGCCGGCTAAAGGCTTGCATAACAGGCTGGTCAGAAATAAACGGGGATAACTACGAGGTTTTTCTGATGCTGGTCGAATCTGATCAGGCAGTTGACAATTCAAAAGAAAAATGTAATTTTGACCCTGAAAACATCGAGAAATTGTATAAACGATAAGATAAAACGTATTATGGAAGAACAAGAATTGATTGAAAAATTAAGAAAAGAAATTATCCAGCAGCTCAACCTCGAAGATCTGAAACCTGAAGATATTGATCCTGATGCAGCTTTATTCGGAGAAGGCCTTGGGCTTGATTCAATAGATGCACTTGAGATTATTGTCTTACTTGAAAAAAATTACGGAATTAAGATAGAAGACCCCAAAGAAGGTAAAAAAATATTTTCATCCATCCGTACGCTGGCCAAATATATAATGGAACACCAAAAGGCCCAGTAATTAATGAGCAGAAAGGTATATGTGACCGGAATGGGTATCATTTCCGCTTTAGGAAAGAACATTCCGGAGACGTTTAATGCTCTTTCGCATTGCCAATCCGGCATAGGGCCGATCCGGATTCTGGAAACCATTCATAAAGGCATTATTCCTGTTGCTGAAGTTCCCTTTACAAATCAGGAACTGGCCAGATTATCGCAACTCGCTGAATATGAAGATCTGACACGCACCACTTTGCTGGCGTTTAAGGCAGTTAAAGAAGCCGTTGAAACTGCTAAATTAGTTGACTTTTCGGGTACAGGGTTGATTTCTGCCAACACGGTAGGAGGCATGGATAAAAGCGAACAGTTTTACTATGATTATCTCAGGCTAAAAAGAATCAACCCGTTTATTGAAACCAATGATTGCGCCGACAGCACCGAAAAACTGGCTGATCACCTGGGCATTTCCGATTACATAACCACGATCAGTACGGCGTGTTCGTCTGCGGCAAATGCCGTGTTGCTCGGTGCCCGCCTGATCCAGAACGGCACACTCAAGAGAGTAATTGCAGGTGGTACTGAATGCCTGACCCGCTTCCATCTTAACGGGTTTAATTCATTGAAGATATTGGACACAGAACTCTGTAAGCCGTTTGATAAAAACCGCGCCGGTATCAATCTTGGCGAAGGAGCTGCATATATAGTGCTGGAATCGGAAGATATCGCAAACCGCGATGGTAAAGAATATTTTTTTGAACTCATCGGCTGGGGTAACGCCTGCGAAGCTTTTCACCAGACAGCATCTTCACCGGAAGGTGACGGGGCACTCCTCGCCATGAAAAAAGCATTGAAAATAAGCGGATTACAACCCAAAGATATTGCCTATATTAATGCCCATGGTACCGGTACTGATAACAATGATATTTCGGAAGGAAGAGCCATCGAAAGGCTTTTTTCACCGGATATTCCTCACGTAAGTTCAACAAAACCCTATACGGGCCATACTACCAGCGCAGCCGGCACTGTCGAGAGCATCATCACCCTTTTGGGGATGAAGCATAACATGATTTTCCCAAATCTCAACTTCAGGGAGCAAATGCCCGAACTCAGCTTTAAACCTGTGGAAAAACTTATTACTGATATCACGGTAAACCATGCCTTAACCAACTCATTCGGTTTTGGAGGAAATAACACTGCATTGATTTTTTCAAAAGTTTAATTCTCATAACAGCTTCATTACCAAAACAACACAATCATTTATTTCAAATAACTTACCTAAAATCAAAATGTCCTCATACATTTCCGGCATCGGATGCATTTCTCCGCAAAAAACTATTGGCAATACAGATTTTCTTGCCGAGCCTGTAAATCAGAATGCGCTGTTTCTGCAGTGTATCCAACCCGAATCGTACAGGGAATACATTGATCCTTTATTATCGCGAAGGCTGAGCCGGAATATTAAAATCGGGATAACCTCCGCCCTTATCAGTTTGAGGGAAAGCGGTATTGCCATGCCCGGGGCCATCATCACGGGTACCGGAATGGGCAGCATTGTAGATACTGAGAAGTTCCTCACCACCATGATCGACAATAACGAAACACTTCTCAATCCTACCAATTTCATGCAATCGACCTATAACACGATCAGTTCACAGATTGCCATCATGCTGAAGTGTTCGAACTATAATACAACCTATGTGCACCGCGGCTTTTCGTTTGAGTCGGCCCTGGTCGACGGGCTTGACCTGATGCAGCGTAATGAAGCTAACTCCATTCTTGTCGGCGGCATCGATGAAATAACCGAAAATCATTTTGCCATTTCAGGTCTCACCGGCGCCTGGAGACAACAAGCCGGGAACAACCTTGAACTGCTGAAGAATCCTGGAACCGGCACCATACCCGGCGAAGGTTCAGTATATTTCACCATTACAAAAGATCAGCTTCCCGGCTCATATGCCCGCTTTCTTGGAATCAAAACCCTGTACAAGCCAAAATTTAAATCTTGTATTATCGACGCTGTCAACGAACTGTTGACAGAGAATAATTTAACCGCTGCTGATATCAACCTTATTGCTGCCGGATATAACGGAAATGAAAAAACCGATATCTGGTACCATTCTGTAATCGCTGATTTATTTGAAGATCATCCTGTAGCAGCATTTAAACATTTATGCGGAGAGTATTACACGGCCTCGGCCTTTGGACTGTGGCTGGCATCAACCATAATAAAAAAACAGCGGATACCCGGGATTGCACTTTTTAAAGGCAATGAACCCAAAGATATCCGCCGTATTCTTTTATATAATCATTATGCCGGTGAGCATCATTCCCTCATGCTCATTTCTGAATGATTATTTATTTTCTTATTGACACTATTTACTTTCTTTCAGAGCTTTGATCTCCTGTTTCAATTCTTCAATCTGGGTTTTCAGTAATTCGATCTGAGTTTGTTGTTCCTGTATGGCTTTAAGTGCTATTACACTTAATCCTGAGTAATCAACCCCCATTTGATTTTCTACCATTGGATTTCCGTCATTTGTAGTATTCACAGAAACAAATTCAGGAAAAACCTTCTGAAGATCCTGAGCAATAATACCAATAGACTCTTTATGCGCAGGATTATTATTTATGAATTCATATCGCTTAAGCTCTAATCCCATAAGAGACTGAATTACCGATTCCAATGGCTTTATATTGGTTTTCAGCCGTGCATCAGACGAAGATGTATAAGCTCCTGTTGTTCCGTCAAAAGAACCCAGGTTGGATGTCTTCCCGATTATTAATGCTCCTGAAGCCGATGGATAAAAGCTCCAACCTGTTGAAGCTGTCACATTCTGAATTCTGATACCGCTTCCGCTAAAAGATCCCGTAACACCATCTATTTCAAACTTATACGCAGGTGCAATGCAATTTACACCTACATTTCCAATAGAATCTATTCTCATCCTTTCTGTGTAGTCAGTCCAGAGCTGAAGACTTCCCGAACTGGCATTGTTTGAAATTATCAAATCAGATTTACTGCCGAATGATTGTATAAAGCCTTTAGCAATAGCTCCAGTCCTAAATTGAATCAGAGGCATATCCTCATCAATACGCACTGCGCCCTTGACATGGAATTTTGTCTGAGGGGAACTTGTTCCCAAACCAACATAACCATCATTATAATAAATATCATTTCCGTTTCTTTCCCACACGGAGTTTTCTGCATACATAGCAAAAGGAACGCTCAATAACTGACTGGTGCCCATATCCGTATAGGTAGCTCCTCCGCTGGGATCCATTTCAACCTGCAGCCAGTAAGGATTTTTACCCCAGGCTATCGTATCAAAAATACCGCTTACCGGGGTACCCATACCCACCGAAAGCGTAAATAACCCGAAATTGTTTGTAGTCGGGCCATGAACCTCAGAATATACAATATTACCGGTCGCCGTGCCCTTATGAATAGAAATTCTTATTCCCAGTAATTGATTATCAAGGACATTGCCGGAAGCATCACGGGCAACGGCCTGATAGTTAAAAGCTTTCGGCGCCTGTGCATATGTGTAAGCCAAAATCAGCACAAAAAACATAGTTATTGCAATACGTGAAATTGTTGTTTTCATATCATTTTATTTTTTAATTAATATACCAGGTTAATTTTAAATGTTTTAGATTGTTTTTTCCCGATATCACTTACATATTTGTATTCAAGGAAATAAATTCCCATTGCAAACCCGTGGATATCAAAATTGATGGTATTCGCTCCTTTATCAATATCCGCCTGCTTTGAAAGTGTTTTTTGCCCCATCATGTCATAAAGGGTCATTTGGGCACTACCCTTTTCAACAGCATTTATGTAAAGGTTAAACTGTCCGTAGCTGGGATTGGGGTACAATGAAAGATCACCGTTCACCGGCTCTTCTTCAACGGAAGCGTACCATTCTTCAGGTTGCTGAAATCCCTGAGTTAGAAAATTACCGGTAGCGGAAAAAGTCTCAACCATTGTCAATTCCCCTACTGTTGACGAAAGAGAACCCGCAGCGTTTGAGTTATAGCCGCCGGATGAGGCAATCACAAATGGCGTCAGCGACTGGGCAGACACATAGCTGCCCGCTGCAATCACCATAATTAAAAGTAAAACAGCTTTGATTTTCATATGGCTTATTTATTAAATGTATTTATAAAAATTATTTTTGTTCCAGCACCTTGATGCGCTCTTTCAGTTGTTCTATCTCAGCCTGTTGTTCCTGAATAGCTTTAACAAGCACAGGTATCAGTTCACTATATTTTACACCATATACATCGGAAAACTCACTGGCGGGCTGATGGGTTTCTTTATCAATTTCTGTTTGGGTATGTACTACCACATCAGGTACTATGTTTTCCAATTCCTGAGCTACAAAACCAAGATTTACGCCCGTTCCGATGTTCAGTTTATCATTTTTCCATGAATAAGATACCGGACGAAGTTTCATAATATCTTTTAATCCATAACTGATATCTGAAATATTTGTTTTATAACGTGCATCCGAAGTTTGAATGGTCCCATTGGTAGCATAAACGGCCGTCCATTTATATGAAGAATTTCCAAGGCTAACGGTATTATTTGTATAGGGGCGAAATACATCAGAGCCTCCATCAATGGTGATTTTTTTAGTTAATGTACCTGCAGGAGTTGCAGCATAGCAAAAATGCCAGTAAGACCCTCCATTACCAAGATAATAGGATGCAAAACTCGAACTATAATCCTGGCCAAAACCATAACCGATACCTGAAACATCACCAACATAAAATTTTGATGTTCCGGCTTGAACAACTTCAAATTTATTGGCAGGGGTGCCTGTTCCAACACCTACATTTCCATTATCTTTAATAGTCAAAGGCGCTGTAGCAACAGCATTATTGGAATTTGTCAGAAATATATGATCGTTTCCTGCTGACTGTGAGTAATAAAATAACCCTTCCTGTCCACATAAAATGTCACCGAATTCTGTTGTGCCATCATCTTCAAGCCTGACGCCATCGGTCCATCCATTAGAATTTCCTTTAATATGCAGCATCGCCGACGGACTTGTTGTATTTATACCAACATGAGTGCCTGTGGCTACTGTAAATGTATTTGTGGTGGCTCCGGGCAATACTTTAAACGGTAAGGTAGCAGCCGTAACATCCCTGATGAAGAAATTTGATTCATTTGCAGCTATATCCCATTTATAAGCAGGCCAGCTGGTTCCATCCTGCTGAAGGCGGATGGTGGGCGTATCACCCTGGCTTAAATCAAGCTTTTGTTCGGGATTATCGGTACCAAGCCCTACATTACCATGTTTATAATAAATCTCATTGCCATTTCTCCGCCACATATTGGTATCACTAAGATATTGTGCACTCATCGCATACGGCACACTCAATAACTGGCTGGTTCCCATATCGGTATATGTGGCACCTCCCGTAGGATCCATTTCTACCTGCAGCCAGTACTGATTTCTGTTCCAGGCAATGGTATCAAATTCTCCGGTAACCACATTGCCTAAGCCAATGGATAAGGTAAACAATCCGAAATCATTGGTTGTCGGGGAATGTGTTTCGGTGTAAACCACCAGTCCCGTAGCTGAAGTCATATGTAATGAAACCCTGATGGCAACCGTCTGGTTATCCAGAACATTTCCGGAACCATCGCGGGCTACTGCCTGGTAGTTGAATGCTTTTGGCGCCTGAGCATAGGTATAAGTCAGGATCAGCGCAAAGAACATCGTAAATGCAATTCGTGTAATTGTTGTTCTCATAATAATTGTTTTAAATTGTGGTTTGCTTATAAAATAAATCAAAATGTCCGTGTCTGCTTTGCATTATAATCCATCCATTTATATTCAAAGCTGGCCATTTCATAATAATTAATCCGCTGATAAATAATAATAAAACTAATAGTCAGGTTAAGATTATAATAAATGCAAATCTAATATATTTTTAGATTTAAAACAATAAAAATGTATTAAATATTTTTGAATTAACAATATTATTTAATCAAGATGTTTTTATAAAAAAAAAGCCCGCGGGTGTGCGGGCTTGACATTCAAGGAAATAAAAACTAATTTTGAAAGACATAGTTAATTCCGCCGCTAACTGAAGGATTGGCCAGCGAGGAATTTTGATTAAGATTTATGTCAATAAACGGATCATATAGTACCAGTGCCTTTATCCAAAAACCATTGCCCAGGTCGCGCTGATAGCCCAGCCCGATAGGTGATCCGATTACCCAGCCTGTCTTCTTTATACCACTTGTGTTGATATAACCGGTATACAATGCTTTAAATTCAACATGGGCCAGCAAACCCTTCCAGATATCATATTCAGCATAGATTTTCCCCCCGAAAGAGAAATCGCCATTAAGATCCCCTGCATTAGCAGCCGTGTACTGCACAATAGGCGAAATACCGGCATCAAAATTCTTATATTTATAACCAACAGTCGGAGCAAGGTCAATAGTGATCCCATCGAGAAAGGAGAAGTTGACATCACCTCCGGTAAAAAACTGGGCAGATGCACGGTGCCCGAACAATGCTGAAATAATCATTACCATTACAAAGGTTAAGCTCAATTTACTCATTAAAGTTTTCATAATTTATAGTTTTAAAAATTGCTTTGGTTTAGCAAATATAACAACTTTTTTAGGAAAAACGGTTTTTTCAATAGCCGGTATTAAAAATGAATGCTGACAATCAGTCAAAACTGAAATTTTTTTTTAAATATATAGAAAATGTGTACTTTCAATGTTTAAAAAAATTCCGACCCTGAATCTTCAGTTAAAAAATAATCACAACCCTGCCTATGGCTGAACCCGGAAATTCACTACCTCAAAAGAGAAAATTCGGGCAGTTTCCCTGGAAATACCGTGAAAGTTTCACCATTGCCCTAAGCCTTGTTGTGATTGGTATTATCATTGAACTTTTCAAAGGAGGCCAGGGAATTGCCATGCCGGTCTGGCCGGTAAATTTACTGATGCTGTTGCTTTTTGTTGCCTATATAATAATCTTCCACTTTCTGGTCGATCATCCCGTAAAAAAATGGTTATCCGGCGTGCCGGCAGCCGTTTCTTCGATAACCGCCTTTACCCTGCTGACGCTGGTCATGGGCTTTGTAAGGCAGGGTGAAAACAACAGCACCGGTTTATTATCAAAAACCGGCATACATCATATTGTCAGCAGCTGGCCATATCTGTTGTGCAGCCTTTACCTGTTGTTTGTCCTCAGCTTCACGATTATCAGGAGAGCATTACCGCTTACACTAAAAAATATCGCCTTTGTGTTAAATCATCTGGGTTTGTGGATTCTGGTTGTTTCAGCTTCGCTTGGCAGCGCCGATGCCATTAAGCTGGGCATGACCCTTACCGGAGACCAGGCAACATTCGCGGCCTTTGACCATAAAGGCAATGCGTATAATCCCGGTTTTGCCCTGCAGCTGCTGCGTTTCAACATTGATGAATACCCGCCCGAGCTTGGCATCATCGACACCCGTACAGGATCCTTGCTAAATCCCAAACAACATCTTATGAAATCAGCCAAAAGCGCTAAAGCTGATTTTGGCCAATGGACCCTTGAGGTCAGCGAATTTTTTGCCGGCGCCCAAAAAGATTCTGCCGGTTTTTATGCAAGCAACGCATACGGCAACGCTCCGGCGGCTTTTGTAAGCGCATACCATCGCATTACCGGGCAGCATGTTACGGGCTGGGTCAGCCCTGGCAGCCCGTTCATTTATCCCAAAAGCCTTGAACTCGGTAATTACGAAGCCGTTGCCATGACATCTGGCAGGCCCCGCAAGTACACCTCAACGATCAGGGCATACACAGACATGGGCCATTCTGAAGATTTCAGCATCGAAGTAAATAAACCGGCAAAATTTATGGGGTGGACCATATACCAGACAGGCTATGATGTTCCTATGGGAAAATGGTCGAAACGGAGCATGGTGCAGATTGTAAGAGACCCCTGGCTCCCGGCGGTGTATACCGGTATATTTATGATACTGGCCGGCGCACTTTATATGCTCTGGACAGGGAAATCAAGGACAAACAACAAAAACCAAGAATTATGACCTGGCAAAATTTCCCGCTTTTTGTTTTTCTGTGTTGCGGATTATGGACAACAGGCTTGCTGCTACTCATACCCGGAAAAAAAATAACAGGAATATTTTCTGTGGGACTTATCATTGCCGGCATTGTGATGCTGGGCGTATTTATAAGCGGCCTGTGGATAACCCTCGAACGCCCTGTATTCAGAACGCTCGGTGAAACCCGCCTGTGGTACGCTGTTTTTTTATCAGTAATAAGCCTGGTCATTTATTACCGCTGGAAATACAAATGGATACTCGCTTATTGTATCGGCATGGCCATGGTTTTTCTTTTTGTGGATTATTTCAACCCCGACACATTTGATAAGACACTGATGCCTGCCCTGCAAAGCCCGTGGTTCATCCCGCATGTGATTGTTTACATGATCAGCTATGCTTTTCTGGCTGCTGCTTTTATACTTGGAATAATTGGCATTATTAAATCATACCGGCATAAACCCGTTGAAGAAACGGCTCATGTTGCCGATAACATTGTATACACAGGCTTCGCGCTGCTCACCTTCGGCATGATGTTCGGAGCCTTGTGGGCAAAGGTTGCCTGGGGCAGCTACTGGACCTGGGATCCCAAAGAAACCTGGGCATTGCTCACCTGGCTGGTATACCTGCTTTACATACATCTGCGGATCAATAAAAATCTCAACTCAGGAATTGCTTTCTGGATACTTGCGGTATCATTTCTCGTACTGTTGCTATGCTGGTTCGGCATCAATTATTTGCCTTCGGCACAAAACAGTATTCATGTGTATTCCTGATAACCTGTCATAAATTTCTCAAACCAAAAACAGTTTATCTTTCTCATGCAAAAAATGATAATTCAAAAATATATACCGGGACAGGAAGGTCAGATCAGCAGCTTCATACGGGAAATTTACGACGAATTTGTGGCAGTTGATTACGGAGCTGAAGGCAATCAATATTTTTATGAGTGGATCGATCCTGCCAGAATCGCCACCCGACAGCAAAAATACATAAGCCTGTTCACCGCATGGATTGAATCAGAGCTGGCCGGCATGATCGAGATGCGTGAGAATAATACCATTTCATTGCTGTTTACCGCTAAGAAATTTCACCGCAGGGGCATTGCCAAAAAGCTGGTTCAGGCTGCATTAACCGATTGCCTGAAAAAAGATCCGGAATTGAGAAAGATCTATGTTCATGCTTCGCCGTTTTCCATTCCCATATACAGAAAATTGGGGTTCAAAGCAACCGAGGTAATGCAGGAAGAAAATGGAATTAAATATTTGCCGATGTCGATGGAAATAAAATCAGGTATTAACCCGTATTTATCATTAGGAAAATAATGAACTAATGACAAGTGCGAACACTTTTGGGTTGAATCCGGGTGATCCCGACATAGACAATCAAACATTTTCAGATTTTTCATATAGGATTTTCTTCGTCGATTCTTCATCATAACATTGTGTTTTACTTATGCATATCTCGCTGTTTCCCAGGACAGTCATTAGAATTTCTTTTACGACGAATTTGGGATTAATCATGCAGCATTTCAGCGTCATTTCTTCCGACCAAAAAGAGTGTTTACAAAAAAATACGGCACAAAAAAATATGTAATAATTTTCATAGAATATATTGATCAGATAAATATATAGGGAAAATCATCACTGAAAGCAATATATTTAATAAAATCAAGTTCTTATTGCCAATCCAGGATGTAACAACCTGATTGATTAACGTCAAAGAAATTATTTTGAATTGATTGATAATAATCCTTACAGGATCTTAAAATTGCGTGACGCGTCCGGGGTTTAAATAGTAATTGTTTTGATTTGATTTTTTGTAACTAATAATAACAGCTTGTCCCATATAAACCCCTCCCATCTTCATTCCATATTCCTGCTACAGCCCGCCAGGCAGCAAAACAGCTTCTATCAACACCTGTATGGGAACATTTCGGTACAGGCCTATTTGCCATTTATCTAAAAAATTTAACGCATAAACTATGAAAATCCTCCTGATTTCGCCGACTATTGATGCCGAAAAAAGAACAAATAAGGGGCTTATGATGCCTCAGCTGGCCCTTTATATTTTAGAAGGCCTGACCCCGCCGGAGCATGAGGTCAGGATTATCGAGGAAGAAGCCGAAAACATTGATCTTAACATTGAGTGTGACCTGGTAGGGATCAGTTGCATGACTGCCAATGCCCCGAGAGCTTATGAACTTTGTCTTGAATTTAAGAAAAGGGGGAAAACCGTCGTACTGGGCGGAGTACATCCCACAATACTTCCCGATGAGGCCCTGCAGTATGCCGACAGTGTGGTGATCGGCGAAGCTGAAGGTGTGTGGGCGACCCTAATCAGCGATTTCAGCAACAACAACATCCAGAGGAAGTATCACAACCCCGCGCCCGACCTGGAAACATATGTTCCAAAAGATTTCAGTAAAATCATCAAAAAAAGACTATATAATCTTGTTCCGGTAATGACAACCCGCGGATGTCCTTACAATTGCGATTTTTGCTGTGTCACCAATCTTTTTGGAAAAAAAATCAGGCATATCCCGGTTGAAAATGTTGTAAGAGATATCAGGGAATCCGGTGCAAAGAACTTTATGTTTCTCGATGATAATATTATCGGCGACGCTAAATACGCCAAAGAATTATTCAGGGCTATCAAGCCGTTACATGTGCGATGGGTAGGACAGGCCTCCATATCATTGCTTGTTAACGACACCGAACTTGTACAACTCGCTGCAGACAGTGGCTGTAAAGTATTGTTCTTCGGCATCGAAAGCGTATCCGTTGAACAATTAAACTCGCTGCGCAAGGCAATCAAAGATATCAGCCACCTTGAAGATGCCTTCAGGAAGATAAAAAAGATGGGTATCCTGATCCATGCTTCGATGGTCTTTGGCTTTGACAGCGATATCAAGGAAACATTTTATGAAACAGTACGCTTCCTGATAAAAAATAAAATAAGCACCGTTTCCTTTAACGTGTTAACGCCTTATCCCGGAACAAAAATTCATGAAGACCTGAAAAGAGAGAATCGTTTATCAACCACCGACTGGAAGTATTACGACCATAACACGGTTGTTTTTAAACCCATGAATATGACACCCTGGGAACTCCAGATGGGCAAAGTGAATGCTAAGAAAAAGTTTTACCGGGTATCCTCGGTCCTGCGCCGTCTGTCGGGCAACCTTTACAGCCCCATGATGTTTTTTGCCACCAATTACGGAAACATGAAGCAGGTTAAAGTTGAAGCAAAAAGAATTGCTAAACTAAAATCGGAACTATTTGCCAAACAGTCATAAATTTGTTTCATTAATTACTTGTTGCTGAGCATCGAAATCAAAATATATTTTGATTCAGTGGCAAGCCATGAATCATGGATATATGAAAGACACTGTCCCCGGAAATGATGTAACACCTGAGGCCTTTGCAGAACTTGAAAAGGCCATATACCATGCACTGGAAACCTATTCCAATGTGCATCGTGGCAGTGGCCATTTTTCCATGGCGACAACACATCTGTTCGAACAGGCAAGGCATATTGTGTTGGAATACCTGGGTTTAAAGCCCGGATCGTATTGCGTAATCTTCTGCACCCCGGCAAGAGCGGCTTCGCTGGTGAGGCTGCTGAAACCCGACTGTTACCAGGAAACCGGCAGCCATGTTCTCGGCCTGGCACTGGGCGTCAGGGCGCTGGCCGTCAGGAAAAACGCTTTGCCCAAAGGCATACCGGCTGAAAGTGGCGGCGGAACCACAAAACTAATTTCAAGAGAATGGGTCATCTGGGCCGGTGCACCCGATAAATTTGAGGCCGGAACACCTGCCATCATTAACATCATAGCATTTGCCAGGGCGCTGCTCCTGGCTAAACAATACGGCAACGATGCCTTCATCACAGGAAATAAAGGCATAAGCAGCGCTGCAGATATTCTTTATCATGATGAGCTGGAACATCATTCGGGCAGTGAGCTGCTGGAGGAACTCCGGAAATTGCTTATCGGACGGAATATACAAGTGCCGACCACCAGCGGCATGGCGCCTTTCATCAACTTCGACAACAGCGCCAGCACCCCCACCTTCACCCCTGTGTGGAACAGCTTCAGCAAAACACTGCGGGCCATAGACTCCGTAAAGAAAGATATCATACGCGAAACAAAAAAAATCTGTGCCGCAGCAATGGGTGCCCCGCAGGATGATTATGATGTGTATTTTACTTCAAATACCACCGAAGCCGTAAACCTTGTGGCGGAAAGCCTGCCAACAGCGCCCCCGGAGGCAACTGCCGGTATTATCGTAAATTCCTTACTGGAGCACTCGTCCAACGACCTGCCCTGGCGTAGCGTATCCGGGCATACACTCCTGCGCTTATCAATTAATGATGAGGGTTTCATTGACTTATATGAGCTTGAATCATTATTAAAAACATACAACCGGGAATTTAAACATGGCTCAAAACGCATCAGGCTGGTGGCGGTCAGCGGCGCTTCCAATGTGCTGGGCAGTTGCAACGACCTTGCTGCCATAAGTCGCGTTGTTCATGAATATGACGCTCACCTGCTGGTGGATGCCGCGCAGATGGCGGCACACCGCAAGATAAACCTGAAAGAAAATGCGATCGATTATATGGTCTTTTCGGCACATAAAGTATATGCGCCCTTTGGCTGCGGTGTGCTTATCGTGAAAAAGGACTTGCTGAATCTCAGCAATGAAAGGCAACAACAGATCATAGCTTCCGGTGAAGAAAATGCCTCCGGCATCGCCGCCCTGGGAAAAGCGCTTCACCTGATGCAGCGCATTGGCATGGATGTGGTTACCGGCACCGAAAAAACGTTAACCACACACCTGTTACAGAATATGGCAGATATACCGGGGCTCAGAATATATGGCATCAAAGGTCCTGAGTCTGCCGCCTTTGAGTGTAAAATCGGCGTTATTGCCTTCAGCCTGAAAAATATGTGGCCCAATGTTTTGGCAAAACAACTTGCTCTGCAAGGCGGCATTGGCGTGCGTTATGGTTGCCATTGTGCGCATATTCTGGTTAAGCACATTCTCAATGTTAGCCCCGGCTTTGAGCGCTTTCAACGATTTATGATAACAATCATCCCATCAATAAAATTTCCGGGCGTAACACGTGTAAGCCTCGGCATCGAAAACAATGAGGAAGAAATTGACAAGTTTATTCACATACTTAATCATCTCTCAAAACAGAAAGGCTCCTCCCCTCATAATAATGATAAAAGCAGCCCGTATGTAAAAAAATCAGTTTTAGAAAAACAGCTTAAGGAATTTGTAAAAGATGTGGCTTTAAAAGTATTTGATTAAAACAACCATTCTCCATTCAAATAAATCCTTCATTATATTAAAATCTTTTGCGATAAAAAACTGGTGTTCTGATTTTTATATTGCTTTTTGACAAAGAAACACATCTTGAAGTTCAGATAATACCGATTGGAAAGATAATACCGATTACACATTCATCCGCCGCGGCAGATATTTTTACCATCGGCATAACCAAATGAGAAATATCAATACAACCTGTTGGACTAATTGATATTTCAATTTGGTATAATTTCCATGCTCAAAATTTATAATGATATTACAAAATAATAAAAAAAGATGTAACTATGTAAAATTCTTGTTTTTTGAAAAAAAATGTTGTAAATTGCAACACAAATATGTCTTTAGAAAAATAATTACAACTATTTAAACAGACAACATAAAAGCGAATTTATGAAATTAATTATCATCATGTTATTTTTATCAGTTATTAGCCTGACGGGTATAAAAGCTCAACAGATTCATGAGGCTATTCCGGCAACCGGTGGTAATGCATCAGGCAGTGGAGGCTCAGTAAGCTATTCCATAGGACAACTTGTTTACACCCTAAACTCCGATACCAGCGGTTCAGTGTTGCAGGGCGTGCAGCAGCCATATGAAATTTCAGTGAATTCAAGCACTGAAGAAGCCAAAGAAATAACGCTTGATTACGCGGTATATCCCAACCCCACAGCAGATTTTCTGAAATTAAAAACCGGAAACAACGATAAAAACCTGAGCTGTCAGCTTTACGACAATAGCGGAAAATTATTAGAAATAAAAAAAATTGAATATACTGAAACGCTGATTGACATGAGCCATTATGCACCTGCAGTCTATTTTCTAAAAGTATTGCAGGATAATCATGAAGTGAAAATATTTAAAATTATTAAAACGCAATAATACCATCTTATTATTTATATATCGGCAATTACAGGTATATTAAAAGTAACAGCAAAGCAAAAAAAGTATTAAAATAAATTCAACAAACCATGAAAAGAATTTACACAATTTTGGTTGCATTAGTATTGACGGCAGGTGTTTTTGCCCAGGCTCCGCATAAAATGAGCTACCAGGCTGTAATCCGCAATGCGAGTAATGCACTTGTTACAAATCACGCCATTGGAATGCGGATAAGCATTCTTCAGGGCTCCGGAAGTGGGACAGCTGTTTATGCTGAAACTCAGACAGCGACAACAAATGCAAACGGATTGGTTAGCATTGTTATTGGAACCGGATCTATCGTGTCTGGAACAATTGACTCCATTGACTGGTCAAACGGCCCCTACTTTATAAAAACAGAAACGGATCCTGCCGGTGGAGTAGCATACAACATCAGCGGAGTAAGCCAGTTGCTCAGCGTTCCATATGCCTTATCATCAAAGGGATTAACGCTGCCATATTCCAATACTGGAAGTTATCTCACATCACCCTTTTCTCTTGAGAATACAGGACCCGCTTATTACACCATTAAAGGTTTAAGCACTTCAGGGTATGGTATTTATGGAAAATCATCCGCCATTAATGCGGCCGGAATACTGGGAGAAGGAAAGGGCTCTGATTATTCTGCAGGAATCATAGGGCGTACCGGAGAAGGAATAACACCCACCCTACCCGGAAACTGCGGAGTGCTGGGACAGGCTGATACCAACTTTGGAGTCGCTGGTACTGCCCTATCAGGTATAGGGGGATATTTCACAAGCCCGACGGGGCTAGCCTTGAAGACACTGGGAAACATACAGCTGACAGGCATTGGCGAATCTGCAGGAAAAGTCCTTACATCAGATAGTGCCGGAAATGCTTCCTGGCAGGATGATACTACGGGCCTTATCCTCCCCTATTCAAAAACCGCTACCAGCGCTGTTCCGGCCTTTGAAGTGATTAATACAAATGCATCCGGTATTCGTGGCGTTTGTTCTTCATCCTCTGGTTCAGGCAACGGAGTGGAAGGCGAATCATCATCCTCAGATGGGTGCGGAGTCCTGGGAAATGGAAATATACTTGGCGTAAAAGGTACCAGCAGCAATAACCAGGGGATCGGCATACTCGGAGAGGCTCCTTATGTCGCAATAAAAGGATTATCAACAGCTTCCACCGGAATTACTTATGGGGTTTACGGATCAGCTATATCAAATTATGGATATGGTATTTATGGCATGTCTCCGTATGTTGGAGTATATGGCTACGCTACCAATTCGTCAGGATGGGCAGGATACTTTTCAGGAAAAGTAGGTATATCCGGCTACTTAGGTATCGGCACGGCATACCCTGCATATACCCTGGAAGTGGCCGGCACAGCCAACCTGAATTACAATACAACAGGAGTTGCCTTAAGATGCAATGGAGCTGAAGCGATATGGTACAATGGTACCTATTTCAGCTGGGGATTTGGTGGAACATATAATTATTTCGGAGATAAAATATTTATCGGGGCCGTTGCCGCTGACCCCGGAACCAATTTACTTGTTGTAAACGGCGCTGCTGCAAAACCCGGCGGGGGCAGCTGGGCTACCTGGTCCGATGCCCGGCTTAAAGACCTGCACGGAAGTTACAACAAAGGCCTTAAAGAAATAATGCTGCTCCAGCCCGTGAACTACTCCTATAAAAAGGACAATTCTCGATTGCTGCCATCAGATAAAACCTATGTGGGTTTTGTTGCACAAGATGTCCAGAAAGTATTTCCCGAATCAGTTACTGCTGAACCAGACGGGTACCTCATCCTGGATATGAATGCAATTAATATAGCGTTGATAAACGCCGTAAAGGAACTGAAATCCGAAAATGATAATCTTAAAGTAGCAAACGACGAACTTAAAACAAGAGTAGAAAAACTCGAAAAGCTCATTAATAAATAAGGATGTTTTTGCCAGATATCAAAAACGAACTTCATTCCGCATACTTTAGGCAATGTATAACAACAATTACAATTGCATTGTTCGCTTTTCTGCAAAAGCGGGTCACAAAATATTGATAATTTCATAAATAACACCAGGGCAAATCGGCAACAACGTATGAACCAAATGCAATCATACCGGAAATTATTAAGGCCCGGCATATGGCAATATTTGTATAATTTTGGGCGCCTGTAATCATTTTATGAAATAAATAATTTTATTAAATGCCGGAGATATACATACATGATGTCACTTTTAAAAAGGATGACATTAAACAAAATCCTGTTAAAAAAGGTGAATATGAGAATTGTATTTTTGAAGGTTGCAACTTTAATGAAATTAATTTCTCGGATTTTAAGTTTATTAATTGCGAATTCAGCAACTGCGACCTGAGCATGGCAAAACTCAGCAATACTGCTTTGCGCGAAATCAGCTTTAAAAACTGCAAGATGCTCGGTTTGAGATTTGATACCTGTAACATGTTCGGCCTCGCCTTTACATTTGAAAATTGCCAGCTTAATTATTCTTCATTTTACAAAGTAAAAATTAAAAAGACAATTTTTAAAAATACGCAGTTGCGGGATACCGACCTAGCCGAATGCGACCTGTCAGGTGCTGTGTTTGACAATTGTGACCTTTCACAAGCCATATTTGAAAACACGGTCCTTGAAAAAGCCGATTTCCGTACCTCATTCAACTATACTATTGATCCTGATTTAAACCGCATTAAAAAAGCAAAATTCTCATTGAACGGAGTTGCCGGACTGCTTTACAAGTATGATATTGAAATTGAACCATAAGTCTGTAATAAACAGCAATTGATTTAAAACAATGAAACTCGCAGATATCGGATACACAAAAGAACTGGAACAGTATCGGATCGAAAACAACCTGAAAGATTTTGATGCCGGAAGGATCATTTCAGAGCATAAGGAAAGATATATTGTTCTTACCGAGCAGGGAGAGTCAGAAGCTGAAATTACAGGAAACCTTCGCTATACGGCTCAAAGCCGGGAGGATTTCCCTGCCGTTGGCGACTGGGTGGCTCTTTCCATCTTTGACCATGGCATTTCCATCATTCATAAAATATTTCCAAGATTTTCCATCATATCAAGACAATCCGTTGGTCAATCCGGAGAGATACAAATTATCGCCGCAAATATTGATCATGCATTCCTGGTTCAGGCTGCCGACAGGGATTTCAACATCAACAGGCTGGAAAGGTATTTGTCCATCTGTTATGCTTCAAAAGTAAACCCCATCATTGTTCTTACAAAAACGGATCTGAATCAGGAACAAAAAGTTTCTGAAATCATGGATAATATTGCCCGGCGTATTACTAATGTCCCGGTAATTCCGGTCAGCAATACAACCCATGCAGGATATGATACACTTAAAAAGACTTTTGAAAAAGGAAAAACATATTGTTTACTAGGCTCGTCGGGGGCCGGCAAATCAACTTTGCTGAATAATCTTTCCGGCAAAACAATAATGAAAACAGATGCAATCAGCTCAAGTACAAATAAAGGCAGGCACATTACAAGCCATCGTGAATTGATAATTCTGGACAACGGCGCCATGCTCATTGACAATCCAGGAATGCGGGAAGTCGGTATTACTGACTCCACAAATGGTTTGGAAACTACTTTTGAAAAAATTATCAACCTCTCCTCATGCTGTAAGTTCAAAGATTGCACACACACCACCGAGGCTGAATGTTCCATCCTTCAGGCCCTTGAAAGAGGTGAAATAGATAAAAGCTCATATGATAATTATCTGAAATTAGCGAAAGAAAAAGCCTTTTTTGAATCAACGCTTGCAGAAAGAAAAAAGAAAGACAAGAACTTTGGGAAAATGTTGAAAACCTATAAGAAAACCGCCAGGAACAATGATTTCTAATGTAAAAAAATAATATGAATTATAAAATCGACAAGGAAGGAATAATGACTTATCCGCCTGAACCTTCAGGAAGAAGATTACGTACCATTATGGAAGAAAAATTCCCGGATCATTCTGTCATTACAGGAGTTTCATGTGGTTTATGGGTATTTGATTATCCCTGCAATATTATTATTGACAGGGAATTTCAGTACATTGTACCTGAAAATGATTTTAAACAATGGGTCATACATCCAAATAATTCTGAGTGGAACTTTGACAATGCAAATAAATGGATTGAATATATAAATAAAACAAACAAAATTCTCAGAATGCATTGTCCCATAGGGCCACAGGTTTCCGACTGGGCTATAGATGACAACCGCACTGCTGATGAACTTGAAAAAAATATGTGTGATTTTCTCATAGCCATTTGTAAAAGCTTCAACAATTCCAAAAATGTGATATACATGGATGTGGTCAATGAGACTGTACATAAGGGTGTTTGGTTCGGGCCGAAACCCGGCTCAGGTATTGATGGATGGGAAAATCCATGGCCGAGAATGGGGCTTGATTCTGATATAAACCACACACCACTTTATATAAAAAAAGCATTTCAAATAACCAATCAATATGCTCCCAACATCAAGCAATTGTACAATCATCATGAAGGCCCCGAAAACACCGAATCCTGGAATTTAATTAAAGACACCATACAATATTTAAAAAATGACGGCTACAGGGTTGATGCCATTGGCTGGCAGGCACATGTTGACAATGGTTGGGCTATACCATCGCATTTACAGGCGCTGAAAGATATTATTGACTGGACACAAGAAAACAATATGGAGTTTCACGTTACCGAGGCCAGTTCTTTCATCAATAATGACGTCAATGAGCATGAACTCAACCTTCAGGCCGAAACTTATTCAAAGATATTTGATATCATACTGGAAAAAAACAACACCGGGAAAGTAGGTTGGAACTTGTGGCATCTCACAGATGCCTGTACATATATGGGAGAATATCTACCAGCACTTTTTGATAAAAATTCAAAGGCAAAACCAGCTTATTATGCTATTCAGAAAAGCCTTGAGGAATACAACAAATAGTTTATTCTCATAAAAGCACAAAAAATACTAATTGTTTCACACTTATCTTTTAAAACAAATAAATTATTCCCAATCCGGATTAACCATCGCATGAAGATGCGTTCAGAACCCACTAAATGTTTCAGGTTTCAAAAAGAAATATTCACAAAATTCAATAATTATTTTTGACGGTCAATTTGGGATATAAGAGCCTTAAATTGCATCAAAATATTAAAATAACATCAATGCAATATTTTTTTTAATAAATACCTAATTCACTTTCAATTAACAATTATTACTTGACATTTAAAATCAATTATTGTATATTTATCATACTGTTTCTACTCTGCATTTTTTCTGTTCTATTACTACTAAATAAACAGTGTATCAAGAAGTCAAAAAAAATGACACACTTCATTTATTTCTCATGATTTTAATATAAAACACCATGAATTTGAAGCAAAGTTTTTTTTCAATATCATAAATTTAAACCTTAAGACGATGAAAAAATTTTTCACATTCAATAGAAAAAGAAACTTCCTTAAAAGAATTTGTTTCATAGTAATATGCGTTTACGGCATGGCTTTTTGCACGCGATCCATAGCAAGCGTTTGGACGGTAATCAACACGAATGATTCCGGAGCAGGTTCATTACGTGAAATGATATCGTTGGCAGCAAGTGGTGACACCATTAATTTCCACTCATCTCTGCACGGCAGTACAATCACACTTACTTCGGGACAAATAACCTTTTCCAAATCATTGTTTATTATGGGTCCCGGATACAATCTGCTCACCATAAGCAGTGGTGGAATGTCAAGGATTTTTGATATTGGTGGTGGAAATATATTAATTGTTGGTTTGAAACTGGCTGAAGGTGTCGTACATGTCCCACCATACGGAGAGGATGGAGGCGCCATCCGTCATAAAAATAATGGTACGCTTACATTAAAATCCGTCTGTTTTTTAAATGATTCCACATACGTACATAATAGTAGGCAGGGAGGGGCAGTTTATTATGGAGTTAGCGGCGGGATATTTATTGCTGACAGTTGTTTTTTTGTACATTGTGCCAGCGATGCTATGGGTAGTGCATTGAGTTGTAACGGAACGCCTGCAAATGTTTTCATCAACCACTGTACTTTTGATGGAAACCATTGTTTAAACGGTGGTTTCGGGGCTTTTTTCTCAAATGGACTATCCATTATCATTAAAAACTCTACCTTCATCAATAACACCGCCAACGGGAGCACCGCAATAATGAATCTGATGCAAAAAAAAGCAATTATTGAGAATTGCACATTCAGCAATAATATTGCAGATGCTCCTTTCGGCGGAATCTCTTATATGAAAGATACATTATCTATGATCAATTGTACCTATACAGGCAATAATGAACCACTGCGGCTTTCTCCAGATATGTTTCCGGCATATTTCATTACACAAAATTGTATATTCAGTAATAATCAGGGGGTAAATTTCCAAAGGTCCGGACCTGCTACCTGCTCATCAAAGGGAGGCAATATTTCAAGTGATACAAGTATGAGTTTCTTCTTGACAGCTGCCAATGATACGAACGAAATCGACCCTCTGCTTGATACCCTGGCAAATAATGGAGGAATCACCCTTACTCACAACCTGCTGCCGGGAAGCCCTGCTGCCGGCATTGGCATAAGTACCGGGGCGCCACTGACAGATCAGGCCGGCAGAGCCAGGTGCGGGATTATTGATGCAGGAGCTCTTGAATACTATGTTAATACAAATGTTGACCAGGTCAATCACTCTCTTTTCTCACAACAACATTCAGCAATATACCAATGGTTAAACTGCGATAATGGATTTTTACCGGTTGAAGAAGAAACATATATGTTTTTCTCGCCCTTCACGAATGGAAATTATGCGGTAATTGTAAGCGAAAACGGCTGCACCGATACCTCGGCATGCTATACTATTAGCGGAATTGGCATCAGTGAATATAATACAGGTAATGAATTATCTGTGTATCCGAATCCAACTGACAGGATACTTAATATTGAAAATATTTCCGGCGATAATACAATTGCCGAAATATATAATTACCAGGGCAGGTTGTTAAGCACAATTTCACTCAATAAGAATATTGAAAGCATTGATGTTTCAGCTTTACAAAACGGCCTTTATTTCCTGAAAATACTCACAATAAATAAAGACAGTTACCTTTGCAGGTTTATCAAAATATAAATGCAGAAAATTTGATACATCATTCTGATAAGCAGGAAAAACACCTCGCCCCTGTTATAAATATACATGACATGTTTAGATGCAAATACAGTCATGAACCAAACGTAGTGTCATATAACGGAAAACAAATCATAACATCATGGAAGAAAAATCACAAGGGCAAAATAAAATCAAAGGCCTTAACCTGCAAAAACCTTATTTAAAACCGAAGGGCTTGTTTACTCGAATGTGTTTGTTGGTCATATTTGATCATAACATTCCGGAATATTATGGAACGGTTACCCTATATCAGTTTCAGTGCCGGTCATTTAAAAAATTATGCATCAATCTAACCTATAACATAAGTACTTCCTCAAAAACATGTGTATCAACTGATTTATACCTATGAGAAAATTATGAATTTTATAGTTATACTCACAAATTTCCCAGTCAGGCCAAACAACCAGAAATACTGATTACATCATAACTTCCCTAATGAATGGATACTGATAAATCCCAGATATTTCAAACTTCAAAACCAACCCGTTGGCATAGCTTTCTCTGGATTGCAGGTTTTTGTTTTTTTTAATTGTCATATGCCTTGTCATTCTTGGCATCTCTGTATTTCATGCATCCAGGCCACAGTTTCACGATGAATACAGTATTTCAGAATTAAAAAGGCTTCCCAGAATAGATTCCTTCAATAAGACACTGGAAAAACCGAAAAAAAAAGCGTCATTCAATTCAATCAGTAAACCTGTACAAAGGACAACGACTGTAAATTCTCCGAGAAACCCTGTCAGGGCTGGATTCTATGTAAACTGGGACAAATCTTCATATACTACCTTACAGGATTTTGGCGGATCCCTGAATATGATTTTCCCTGAGTGGTTTTTTGTCAGGGAAGGCTCAGACATGGCATACCAGCAAATAGATACAGCTGCTTTGCGCCTAATGAGGGATTTCAGGCAGGAAATCGTTCCGATTATCAGCAACTTTTCCAATGGTTTTAATCCTGAAAACGTAAGGCGAATATTGAAATCCGGTGAAAAGAGAAAAGCATTTATTGAAAATCTTACCATGTTGATGGATCAGTATAAGTTCTTTGGTGTAAATATAGATTTTGAAGAAATGGCAACCGAAGACAATGAGATGCTTACACTTTTTCTTAAGGAACTGCATAATTCATTTTCAAAAAAAGGATATATCATCACAATGGATATATCACCCAAAAACATGGATCTCAATTTCATGGTGCAAACCAGGGATTATTGCAATTATTTTATCCTTATGGCCTATGATCAGCATTTTTCAAAAGGGGAACCCGGGCCGGTTTCCGGCCATGATTGGACTGAGAACCTTCTTGACACGATCACCCAGATATGTAATCCGAAACAACTCATACTTGGTATTGCAGGGTATGGTTATGACTGGTGTGAAGGAAAGTCGGGGATCAACATTCCATATACGAAAGCCCTGACCCTTGCCAGGCAAAACAAATCAAAAGTCATTTTTGATCCTGTGACATTTAACCTTAGTTTTAAGTACCTCGATGACAGCAATCGTCTGCACACGGTATATTTTGTTGATGCGGCTTCAAATTTCAATGCCATCAGGCTGGCAGGAAATTTTGGCCTGGCCGGCACTGCATTCTGGCGCATGGGCGTGGAAGACCAGCGTTTATGGGCCTTTTATGAAAGCAACCTCAACAGGCATTTTCTCCAAAAAATGAACAGGATGTTAAAATCATATGATAGTTTTTATATGCAGACAAATATAAACTTTGTAGGCCTGGGTGACATCCTGAATATTACCAGTATTCCTGACAAAGGAAAAATAAATATTTCATATGACTCCATCAACAATATGGTTTCCAAAGAAGAATATGAAATACTGCCTTCGACATGTATTGTTAACAGGTCCGGCTATTCCCCGCATAAGCTGGTGCTTACATTTGATGACGGCCCGGATCCTGATTATACTCCAAAAGTGCTGGAAATACTGAAAAAAAAGAATGTACCGGCACTATTTTTCATCATCGGCTTAAATGCCGAAAGCCACCTTCCTCTGGTAAGGCAGATATATAATGAAGGGCACGAGATCGGAAACCATACCTTCACCCACCCCAACATCAACGAGATCAGCCATGAGCGGTTTAAACTTGAACTGAATGCCACCAGGCGCCTGATTGAAAGCGCCACAGGCCATTCCACAATATTATTCCGTACCCCGTTCAACACCACGTATAATGCGGTGGACTATCAGGAGATGATACCGGTAAAATGGGCTAAAGAGCAACATTATTTCTGTGTTACCGAATCGGTATGTTCCTATGATTGGCGACAAGGATATAACAAAGATAGTATTTTCAGGTGCATCAACAATGAGATCATGAATGGATCGGTATTGCTGTTCCATGATGGAGGTGGTGACCGTCGTGCTACACTGGAGGCCCTTCCAGAATTAATCGATGATTATCGTGCTAAAGGGTATCAATTTGTATCGCTGGCTGAACTGATCGGAAAAGACCGCGATTTCCTGATGCCTCGCATCAGCTCAGCCACGGATGAATATCTGTCAAAGGCAAACTGGTTCAGTTTTAATGGTATTTATATCATCAGAACAGTATTTTTTACGCTGTTCATGTGCTTTATTGTACTTTCAATTTTCAGAAATATTTTTATCGCTATTCTGGCCATAATCAGTTATTGGAAAGCCCGCCGCCTGAAGTTTCCGAAATTCACAAAAAGCTCATACAGCAAAGTAAGTATTATTGTTCCCGCATTTAATGAGGGTAAAAGTATCATCAGGAACATGAAGAACTTGCTTAAAGCAGATTATCCGGATTTTGAAATACTTGTCATCGATGATGGTTCAAATGATGATACGTATGAAAAGGTCAGTACATACTTTGAAGGAAATCTGAAATTAAAAATATATTCCAAAGAAAACGGAGGGAAAGCATCTGCCCTGAATTACGGGGTTGAAAGAGCATCAGGAGAAATCCTTGTGTGTATCGATGCCGACACTCAGCTTGATCCTACAGCTATAGGAAAACTTGTCCGTCATTTCGGGGACCCCCGGGTTGGTGCCGTTGCAGGAAACGTTAAAGTGGGCAATGAAATCAATATGCTGGCTATTTGCCAGTCCATAGAATACATTACCAGCCAGAACTTTGACCGGAGGGCTTTCGGTCTGCTGAACTGCATTACCGTGGTTCCCGGCGCTATCGGGGCATTCAGGAAAGAGGCCGTAATATCCTGCGGCATGTACAACTCCAATACCATGGCGGAAGATTGCGACATCACCATCCGCATGATCCGTGAAGGATATAAGGTGATCACAGAAAATTCCGCCATCGCCTGGACAGAAGTCCCGTCCACCTCGAAAATGCTGGTGCGCCAAAGGATCCACTGGAACTTTGGCATCCTGCAGAGTTTCTGGAAACACCGCAAATGCCTGTTGAATCCTAACTATGATACTCTGGGGCTTGTCGCCTTTCCAAACATCCTGATATTTCAGATATTGATGCCGCTGGTCGCGCCTTTTGCCGACCTGATGCTCTTGCTTTCGTTTGTTTTAGGAAATTTTTATTCAGTGATTTTTTATTACCTGTTGTTTTTTTGTTTCGAACTTATTTCAGCAGCTATCGCTTTTACTTTTGAAAAAGAAAAGCCATACAAACTTCTTTATCTTTTTCCTCAGCGCTTTTTTTACAGACAACTCATGTATTATATTTCGATAAAATCGTTATTACGAGCCATCAGAGGTGGTAAATACAACTGGGGGCAGATAAAAAGAAATGGAATTGCAGATGTTGTCTGATATTTTAAAAAACAGTGATAATCTTTCTTAATAATATTGAGACAGTTTTGAAATCAGTCATTCATATAAATCTGCGCTCATAAGCAAACAAGCAACACAGTCAAATTCCCGTATCAGATGAAATGATTACTTTTAAAGCCTATTTTATAATTATCTTTTTACATCGCTACTGTTTAATGATACATAATTGAAGGTATTGCAGATTGAAGAAACATGAAAAAAGCAATCATAGTCGGCGCCACATCAGGGATCGGAAAAGAACTGGCTACAATCCTTGCAAATGATAACTACAAGGTAGGAATCACCGGAAGGCGCGAACACCTTCTCGATGAACTGAGGCTGGCCAATCCGGATGCTTATATATGCCGGAAGATGGATGTAACAAATTTTCAGGAAACCGTCAGTGGCTTAAACAGTCTGTCGGCACAACTTGGCAGCCTTGATTTATTTATCATTTGTTCGGGCATTGGTGATATAAATGAATATCTCGACTTTGAAACGGAAAAGATAACGATTGATACCAACATAACGGGATTTACCAATGCCGCATGCTGGGCTTTCAATTATTTTGAAAAGCAAAAAAACGGGCATTTGGTGGCTGTTACTTCAATAGGCGGACTTCGCGGCAGCAGGCAAGCTCCTGCTTACAACGCATCAAAAGCCTACCAGATTAATTACCTCGAAGGATTACGCCAAAAAAATCACAAAATGAAATCATCTGTTTACATAACAGATATCAGGCCGGGGCTTGTCAGCACCAATATGGCAAAGGGTGATGGCTTGTTCTGGGTCATGCCTGTTGTAAAAACAGCAAATCAGATTTATAAGGCAATAAAGAAGAAAAAAAAGGTGGCTTATGTAACAAAACGCTGGCGATTGATTGCATATATTTTAAAAATGCTACCGCCGGTTATTTATAAGCGTTTGTAAAATAAACAAACGTATGAAAAAAAGGATTGGACCGATAACTTTAAAAAGCGCCTTAACAGGTACATTTCGGGTTAATATTTACAAACGGAATTAACATGAATAGTTGGACAACCCGTAATGGTTATAAAATAATCCGGGTACTTTGGGGCCGGAGCAATGCTTACCTTGTTTCATACAATGAAACATCAATATTGATTGATACAGGAAAAGCATCAGCTTATCGCAGACTTTATAAAAACCTGAAAAATCCTGAAATATGCGGAAATATAACACATCTCATTTTAACCCATACACATTTTGATCACTGCCAATCAGCCAAACAAATAAAAGAGGATTTCCAGTGCCGGATCATCGTTTCAGAACATGCCTCCGGACCAATAATGAAGGGGTATTCAAAAATCCCTGGCGGAACATTGTTTTTGACAAAGCCAATTGCAAAACTGGGTCAGATCATCGGCAAAAGACATTATGATTATCCACCATTTGCCGCCGACAATTATGTTGAAGATGATCATTCCTATCATATAGAGCCGCTTGATATTAAGATAATAAACACACCAGGCCATTCTGCTGATTCGGTAAGCATAATTGTAAATGATGAAATTGCCGTCGTTGGCGATGCCATGTTCGGAATATTTGCCAATTCCATCCTTCCACCCTTTGCAGAAGACAAAGTCAAATTGATTGAAAGCTGGGGAAAGCTATTGAATACAAATTGCAGCTTATTTCTGCCGGGGCATGGAAAAGCCATTGGGCGCCCTTTAGCAATCAAAAGCTATAAATCGTTCACTCAAAAACAGGCCTGTAATGGTAAAAACATGGGGAAATAATCCTTGAATAAAAACTTTAGTAGGATTTGTGAATACACAACCGGTTTGTTAAGGTGGAAAAGAATTTCAGGTAAATAATAAGAATTTGCAGGTAAATAAAACTGAAATATTACTTTTGATGTAATGAAAATTATACTGGCAATAGGAACCGGCAGTTTTCTCGGTGGCATATCACG